>Ga0214921_10000140_pt1 | contig 137930 bp, 162 predicted proteins | sample LL1505_MetaG_FD_177992 | JGI IMG/M metagenome (GOLD analysis project Ga0214921, IMG submission 177992) | Freshwater microbial communities from Lake Lanier, Atlanta, Georgia, United States - LL-1505 | ecosystem: Environmental > Aquatic > Freshwater > Lake | place: USA: Georgia | collected... | reverse complement strand
CAGTGAAGCCTGTTGAGCCAGTAGGTCCTTGCAGTCCTGTTGGTCCTGTTGAGCCAGTCCCCGTAGGTCCAGTGAAGCCTGTTGAGCCAGTAGGTCCTTGCAGTCCTGTTGGTCCTGTTGAGCCAGTCCCCGTAGGTCCAGTGAAACCTGTGAAACCTGTAGGTCCTTGCAATCCTGTCGGACCTGTTGAGCCAGTCCCCGTAGGTCCAGTGAAGCCTGTTGAGCCAGTAGGTCCTTGCAGTCCTGTTGGTCCTGTTGAGCCAGTCCCCGTAGGTCCAGTGAAGCCTGTTGAGCCAGTAGGTCCTTGCAGTCCTGTTGGTCCTGTTGAGCCAGTTCCCGTAGGTCCAGTGAAACCTGTTGAGCCAGTAGGTCCTTGCAATCCTGTCGGTCCTGTGGAGCCAGTCCCCGTAGGTCCAGTGAAACCTGTGAAACCTGTAGGTCCTTGCAGTCCTGTCGGACCTGTTGAGCCAGTCCCCGTAGGTCCAGTGAAACCTGTGAAACCTGTAGGTCCTTGCACTCCTGTCGGACCTGTTGAGCCAGTCCCCGTAGGTCCAGTGAAACCTGTGAAACCTGTAGGTCCTTGCAGTCCTGTCGGACCTGTTGAGCCAGTCCCCGTAGGTCCAGTGAATCCTGTTAATCCAGGACCGGTTGGACCAATGTAACCTGTAGGACCAGTGGGACCGACAATACCGTTAGATGGACCAGTAGGACCTAAGAGTCCAGTGGGACCAGTAGCTCCAGTTAACCCAGGACCCGTAGGTCCTGTGTAACCAGTGTATCCTGTGAAACCGGTATACCCAGTCGTTCCAGTTAATCCGGGTCCAGTTGGGCCAAGATAACCTGTGGGCCCAGTAGGACCGACAATACCGTTAGATGGACCAGTAGGACCAACGACTCCAGTAGGACCTGTGTATCCAGTATATCCTGTTGATCCTTGGGATCCAGTGGGACCAGTAGGACCGACAATACCGTTAGATGGACCAGTAGGACCTAAGAGTCCAGTGGGACCAGTAGCTCCAGTTAAACCAGGACCCGTAGGTCCAGTAAAACCAGTATTACCTGATCCCCCGGTTTGAAAAAATATAAAACGTGATAATTCAGAAACTGTCCACAGCAAATTTGGAGGGTTATACGCTTGATGAATAACAGGTAATCCCTGCGAATTCAGTTCAAATAAGTACCCCAAAGCGTTGGGAGCAGGTCCACCGCCGTTTCCTGATTGGTCGATACTATTATTGAAACCACCCACATCTTCCACATCAACAACTGCAGATCCAACAGTCTTACTGTAAATAGTCTTTATACGAAACGACCCTCCGCCCGAAACATTTGATGCCCACATTCCTACCGCAATAGAATTGCCGTTATAAGAGTTATTCCCACTATTGTATCCTTGCCCAGTCGTGGTCAGTGTTGTTCTGTACACGTTTGGACTAACAGTGGACACAAGGGTGAACCTCACAGGCATACAAATAGGTGGGTTCAACACCATAATACTCTTAATTTAGAACTTGTAAATAAAGGTATAGCGCATAATTTGAGCTGTCGTTTGCAGTATATGGAAATGTAGTTTGGTTCATGTTGGAAAACTTGAGTACTCCGTTCAGTACAGTAATCAATACAGAGTTTCCTGCTGTTGTTGGGGCTCCCATTTGTCGCTGCTGGTTAATGTATGTGTTACTGGGAGAGTCGTAGTAATATGCAGTGTAAAGTATGATTGGAAGAACTCCGCCAGCTTTTGTAATGTTGTACTTATCTGCCAAATTAATCGTAAAAATTGTGTCATCAGACGTTCCATTTACGAACGTTCCAAGTGTAGCAAGACCACTTATTCCCACATTTCCACTTGTTGCATTGAACCCGTATACACCAATACCAAATTTCAACGTGGCAACAAATGATGAACTTCCTCCTCCGGCAGAAGGTGTTGCCCAAATTGTGTCATAATTGGTGGCCGAATTTTTTGTCAACACTTGACCCGAAGTTCCTCCTGTAGGAACACCTACACCAGTATCTCCTTTAGCCCCAGTGGTACCAGTTGGCCCAGTACTTCCAGTTAATCCTGGTCCAGTAGCACCGCGAAACCCAGTTACGCCGGTAGGACCAATCGGACCAGTATTTCCAGTTATTCCTTGTCCAGTAGGACCAGTGAGTCCTGGATATCCAGTTACACCAGTAGGTCCTATAGGTCCTGTAGCACCGCGAGGACCACCTGCAGGACCAGTAGGACCTGTAGTTCCTCCGCCCCCAATCGTTCCTCCAGACCCGAAAATACTTCCTGAAGCGTAGATATTATCTACGTTAATCAAATCAAGTTTGACAACGTATCCATTTCTGCCATCCGAAACAATCTTTGGGGACAAAACATGTTGAAGAAGGTTGCGGGTATTTGATCCTAAAAACGGATCATTTCCCCCTGTCGCCATTTGTCTATACAGATGGACAAACAGTTTAACTACTTTCCGGAGTCTAAGAACATGGAGCCACTATTTTCCTCGTCCAGTACTCTAGGTGACAAGTACACATTGTTTCCGATTCCTCCTAACGAAACTGATCTGTATAAATTGTACAAAAAGGCGGTAGCGTCTTTCTGGACAGTCGAAGAGATTGATTTCCAAAAGGATAAGGAAGATTGGGAGAAGTTGTCAGAGAACGAACAGTTCTTTATTAAGCAAGTCTTGGCGTTCTTTGCGGGTTCTGACGGTATCGTCCAGGAAAACTTGGCTACCCGGTTCCAGCGCGATATTCAGTCGCCGGTAGCTCGTTTGTTTTATGCGTTCCAGAATGCCATGGAAGGTGTGCATTCGGAAACTTACTCTTTACTCATCGACCAGTATGTAAAAGATCCAGAAGAACAAAAAAAGTATTTCCGAGCGATTGATACGATTCTGTGTATTCGCAAGAAAGCAGATTGGGCACTGAAGTGGATTGATTCGGGAGATTCGTATGCTACTCGTCTAGTAGGATTTGCATGTGTCGAAGGAATCTTCTTCAGTGGTTCGTTTTGCGCAATTTATTGGTTGAAGAAGCGTGGACTGATGCCTGGCCTCACATTCTCCAATGAACTGATTTCTCGCGACGAAGGTCTGCACACTGAATTTGCTGTGACTCTGTTCCACAAATTGGAAAACAAGATCTCAAAGGATCAGACTGAGCAAATTATCCGCGAAGCAGTTCAAATTGAAAAAGAGTTTATTACGGAAGCTCTGCCATGTTCCCTCATTGGAATGAATGCGCGCGATATGTCGCAGTACATTGAGTTTGTGGCTGATCGTTTGGCGCTGCAACTAGGTCTTCCGAAAATTTATAAGTCCACGAACCCGTTTGATTTCATGGAGTTGATTTCGTTGGAAGGTAAGACCAATTTCTTCGAAAAAAAGGTTTCGGAGTATTCCAAGCCTGGAGTAGGAATGAAGAAGGAGGATATGGTGTTTCGTACGGACGAAGATTTCTAGAACTGACCTGCGGCTATGGGGTTAGCAGCAGGAACGCGGGGTTTACTTTGACGACCTGAAGGAAAGTTAGGAAGAGCAACTAAAAGAGGCCGGACATTCTTGTTGGTGAACGAAGGTAGGAAATCAATAGGGCGACGAACAGACGGAACGGATTGGTACATATGAGTAAAGACTTTTACGCCATTATCGGGGCGCGAGTCAATAGCGTTATACTTTTTGAATGTAGTGAACTGCGACGCGTCCGGAGTCGGCATTTATTTACGTTTAAAGGAAGAAGCTTTATTCGTCCTAAAAGTAAAATGCAGCTAACATATGTTGCCGTCGTCGTTCTGGCGTCCATGATCTTTGTACTGTCCGGCATGGTAGGATACGTATACTGGCAACAGACTCGCCTGATCCAGAACCTCCAGTCACTCGCTGTCGTCGTTTCAACGCACTTTATTCGCCCCCCGCAGCCGCAGCCACAGCAGCAACCTGAACCTGAAACGGTACCTGAGCAGGACGTTTTTGCCGATATGCCCGCGCTCCTACCAGTAGATGCAAAGCTTGAAACGGTTAAGGAGGATGATCGCGTATCAGTCAACGAGGTAGAAGTTGTTGAGGGGCCGCCTGTCACGACTACCACTGCTGCAGTAGTTGTTGCCGTAGACTATGAGAAGAAGACGGCCGCAGAGCTCAAGGATCTTTTGACGCAAAAAGGTATTCCGTTCGGTAAGCGGGACGCGAAGCCGGTGCTTGTCAAGCTCCTACAGGCTACGGCGTAAGAAATATAGTTTATCAGTTAGAATAATGAAGCTGTATAATCAGCATCTGGATACATTATCCAAAGGCAATCCAAAACTCCTAGTATTTGACTGTGAGTTTTGGCGTGTATCTGGAACTTCAGGATTCATTCCGATTCCTGACACTGACGAATTCTTTATTCCTCGTGAGATTGGAGGATTCTTTTTGACCAAGAACGGTGATGGAAGTTGGGAGTACAAAGGATACTTTTTCGTAACGTTCACGAACCCCAAAGGATACGATGTTTCTTTTATTTCATCGCACTACGCTTCCGTCACTCAGAAAACTGCTGACCAATTAGATGTGTATCAATCCTACCTCCAACTCGAATGGTCAAAAGCGTTTGAAGGCGCTCTTCCAGAAGACCAAAAACCTATTTTGAAAGAAAGCTTGAAACTTTACAACTCTGATTCCCATATTGCCGATCATCATAAACCTCCTTCATGGCTAAAAAAGTTTTTGAAAGAGTATTCTGAGTCCGTTGTTGTGGTGAAAGGCAGGGCAGATATGGAAGCTCTGGAAAATATGTGCCGCATTCACGAGTACGAGTACCTTGAACCATTAGATGTATACGATATTGCTACTTGGAATCCCAAGAGCCGCAGGTTATGTGGAACAGCTAAATTGGAAGGAACATTTGATTGTATTTTGCCGTACGTCGATGATAAAGGTAGTAAGCGACGTAGATTGAGGGATATTTTGCCGTTAGAACGTGCTCACGATCCTACAACAGATGCATCTATGACTCTGCTGGTAGCCATATACATTGTAGCGTCACAAAGTAAATAATGCGGCTAGTTTCATTCGATATTGGCGTTCGCAACTTGGCGTTTTGCGTGATGGAAGGAACAAATAGATCCAATGTCAAGATTTTGCACTGGGATCTGATTGATGTGATGGCCGAAGGGGCAGGACACGATGCTCCTAAATGTTTCAAATGCCAAAAACCCGCGAACTGGCAAAATGGTAAGAAAGCGTATGCGTGTACTCTTCATAAAACCAAGAGCGCCAACCCCCCAACCAAACTTTCGTTAAACAAAAAAACAATTGACGAGCTGAGGAAAGAAGGCGAACCATTTGGAATTCATTCCACTACAAAGAAAGGGTATGTCGATATTCTTTATACACACTACCATCTGAATGTTTGGAAACGCTGTATCAAATCATCCAAGCAGTGTTCGGTTGTGGACTTAAGTGTTCCTATTGCCAAATCTTTAGAGTCCAGAAAGAAGTTATGGGAAGGTGCTACTCTAATTGCGTGTGAGCAGCAACCGGATAAGCGTATGCTTTGTGTCCAAGCTATGATTCATATGTGGTTTGTAACCCAAGGGTTTAAGTGTACAGGTGTATCGGCTACACATAAGCTTACCAATATTTTGACGGTAGACGATCATACGAAAACGTACAAGGGTCGCAAAAAGACCGGAATCATTCACGCGACCGAACTTGTCCCTACGACAGAATGGAAGTCACACATGCTGAAACATCCTAAGAAAGATGATCTTTGCGATACGTTCCTTCAAGGTCTGTGGGTGATGGAACATACGCGTTAGAGTTTTCATAACTGTATCGTAACTTCACACAAATGGACGCAGTGTTCGGAGCCGATATGTTTTCAAACGCGAAAATCACGGAGTCGAATCTTGATCTTCCAGATATGGCAACTGTCGAGCTCCCCAGCTTTGGCGGGTCTGATCCAGTCCCGGCCCCCCGCCTCGTTCCTTCCCTTGATGAAACGGGACCGATGCGTACATCCGATGGTCTGGAGAATATGAACGCCGAGGCTTTTTTTCCGTCCCAGTCTTCGCGCAAGATGAGCGAGGAGTTTGTTATGAAGGAGAAGTACGAGATTCTGCGCAAGTTCGAGCGTCTGGCCAAGCTCGGTGTCCCAATGCGTAAGCGCTTTACTCTGGATTCGCCACTGGAGGAGATGAAGATGGAACTTGAGTTCATTCGTCGTGAAAAAGCGATGGATCAGACAATCAAGCAGTTCTGTGAGTGGTACATTACTGGCATGTCAGCTCTAGAGTGGAGTTCGACGAATGTAGCGTTCGTCAAGGCGTTTGGACTGAACCTCAGTGGTCTGTCGGAGTCCGCACAGATGAATGTTGCGGATATGGAGGAAGATTTCGAGGAGCTGTACGATCTCTATGGCGACAAGCTCAAGATGCATCCTCTCGTACGTATTCCCATTCGTACTTGTATGATGGTCTACATGGTTCACCTCACGAACCAGATGGCAATGAAGTCACCTATCCCGAACATGCAGGATATTCTGAAAACAAATCCTGATATTGCTCGTCAGTTAGCTACGGCCGCCATGCAGCAGCAGTCGCAGGGAATGAAGCAGCAGCAGGCTCCCGCGCCTCCTCCTCAGCAGCAATCGTCTAACCCTTTTGCCGGTCTGCAGAGCTTCATGAGCTCAATGGTGCCTCCTCCGCCCCCGCAGCAGACGAATGTCCGCCCCCCACCGGCCATTAAGTCCCCAATCAAGATGCCCAAGCCTCAGGCGCCTAATATCCAGCGCTCAGCACCCCCGCCGGTCCCAACTCCAGCTCGCGAAATGGCTCCTCCTCAGGTCAATATTGACGACTTACTGAAGTCAGTCAATGCTGGCGTTACGATTTCTGAGCCGGCTACGACGAAGCGCGTGAACACTACGCCGAAGAAGGGTGGGTCTACGGGAAAGAACTCCGTAAGTATTAAGCTATAAATGGGTTCAAGACTTTCTAATACTTCATGGTGCTGGAGTCCTAGAGTTCGGTGTCCAGAGCATACTCCGCCACTGAAGAAGAAAACAGCCGATGAAATACTCCAAGAAAAGTTTGAAGAAAAATCATATAAGGAATGGTGGGCAGAAAATAGATGGAAGTATGTTGAAGGTAAGGTGTATGATCACACAGATAATGATTGGAGCTCCTAAAACATCGGTGGAGTGTTTTTATCATATGCCGGTTGGTCGCATCCTTTCAGACCAGCTTTCTCACGTAATTTTTGGTCAGGGCTGTTATCCATCCCTTCACGAGCATACACCGACTTTCCACGGAAAAGTCCGCCGGCTAAAACTACGAACCCGGCAGTCAGAAGAATTGACACAACGAGATCACGTGTTCCTACAAAGCAAACTGCAAATACCGCAAGACGGCGAAGAAGGATGTTATTCCCATACTCTTCATCGTTAGCACTGAACTCATGGACAATGTATCGGCTAGCAACATTCGAGAGCAGAAGCATTATGCCAATTGCAAATGGCGACGTAGCCACAGCATTAACTTGTTCGAGCATCCCTATTATTTACTAAACGGGCTTTAAAGTTGACTGGCTCTTGTCACCAGCTGGTTTAGGGGTTGTAGTGGAAGGAGGAGGAGTGGTCACTGACTTACCAGCCGTTGCCGTATGTGCTACCGTATCACCCTTTTCCAGCTTTCCAAGAATGTCCTTTAAAGACGCAGAGGGATCTGGGGTGCCGGATGAGGCAGGAACTTTAGTTTCCGCCTTCGGCTTCTGTTCCTTCTCATCAAGGTATTCAGTTGCATTCACCGCCATCATGACGTATGCGATACCTGCAAAAATTCCAATAATCAAGCTCTTGTATACCGTGACGTACACAATGCCCAGTAGGAAGACAGCATGCCCTACAGGCGACGACAGGAAGTCACGAATATGGGAAGGCGGAGGGTTGCTGAAAAAAGCGATGTAGACAATGAGAAGTCCAACAACAACAAGTTCAGTCTGTGACAGCTTCATTTGTCTGAACGTAATATTTTTCTATCGTGTTTTGAATAACTGGGAATGGCGTCATTAGAAGAAGTATGGGGTAAGCCATTTCCTACGAAACATTATAGCATGGTGTCCAAACCTGGAATGGCTCAGAAGGAAGAACCACGTGATCCCGAGAAGGAAGGGCGGATAGCTCCCACACCCCAGCATCGCTCAGCGACCGCTGTCCAGCGTCATCGCAAAACCATTGACGATTTATCAAAGAGCTTACCGATTGTCCAGAACGACGACGAGGCGGACTCAAATTATGCTCCAGTTCGTGTTGGTGGTACTAAAGAAGGGTTCACGGCTACAAAGACAGGGTACTCTAAACCATTTTTTCCAAAAGATGATGGTACGAGTTTCGCGTATGCCCCATCCTCGTTTCAGGATTCGGCGCACGATGTTAAACTTGACCGTATTCTTCGCATGATTGAACAGAATAAGACGGGGTACGAAACTCCGTCATCTCACGATATGGCTCTTTACGTGTTTACTGGTGTCATGACTCTGTTTGTTCTAGATACATTTGTAAATCTTGGTCGCCGTATGGGTTAAGAGCGAATCTTTGACTCGAGCGTATTCGTAATACGCGTTTCCAGAGTAGAGTACTCTTCGAATCCATTGTCCATATACTCGAACTCTAATGTGAGTGAGAAATCCACTATCCTATTGGAAGAGCTTCCAATATATTGACCGTTTGATGTCCAGTACATGAAACCCAGTGTTCCCTGCTGATTATGGACACGGGTGCGAATCCGCAGACGATCCAACTTACCAATCGGAGGGTTGTACCGTGCAATGTTATCCTGAGCACTCTTATCGTTGTACTCAATGAACGTACCGTTCACGATTGCAGGTATCTTGGCAAAAAAGCTGTCCGTGAACGTAGACTTGTTACCAGATACCATTGTTTCATCTGTCTTATTGAGGCCGTCGAGCTCAACCATGAAATAGTAAGGAATAGGGCTAGGTCCAGTATCGCCAGCAAACCCAGACAAATTTGAAGGTAAGTTCTGGCCCGATGAGTACTGATGTAGAACTGCGCCGGTTAACCCAGGAAACTCAGCGGCCGCGAGACGAATAGACGTGATGTTCTCGTAAACGCGAGGAAGGTATATTACAAAGTCCCCGTTCGTGTAATATTTGGACGTATCACGATCAGCCGAGTCAATGACCAGCGTCTTCTTCAAAGTGCGCAGAGCTTTCACTGGACGGGACGGAGCCACAATTGTCCCGTTATAGTCAAAGGCCCTGTTCATTTGTTATATTTCACACGGGAAGTTTTACACGTCTTATTAAACCAACGTTTGCCTTTAGCGGTTTGCTTGGCTTTACGAGCTAGATCTGCATCAGTTGTATAATGGGTCTTGCCACACGTCAAAAAACTCGCAGCCCTGGCATACCCCCACTGCTGGGCAGTTGCGCCAGGGCGATGTCCCGTTCGCCACGCTGCCATTCCGCGGTTATACGATTTTTTTACTAACGAAAGAGGAACACCGGTAGCCTTGGAATAGGACTGGACGCCGCGGGCATTGGGGAACTTACGTTTCCATTCTTTAATATATTTGGATCGGCGGGTTTTCGCACCCTTGTCAGTTAAAAAAGGTTTGTAAGCCTTTGGATTTTTCCACGACATAGAACGGCGCCGTGTGGCTGTCGCTCTACGCTGTTTGTTTTGTTTGGCAGTTAAGCCTGTATGGTACCTCTTGGGCCAATACATTATTATTACTTTATAGACTCGGGAATTGTCAAGTCGGAAAGCAAGTCGTCAATGTCCATATCTGTAAACTCACATGTTCCCTGAACTAAGGCATCTACAGCCACAAGGAATCGTTTGAAGACACTAATAGTATCATCATCTTCCCATGGCGCATCAGTTTCAAGAAGCTGGGCCATTTCTTCGGCGATCTTCTTGCTTTCGTCGATGTCAGGATTGTTCGTTGGGTTTGTCACAGTATTGAAATTCGGAAACACCTCGCGGATCTCGTGAAAGAACTCTACTAGCTCACCAATCAGTTTATCTGTAGGTTCTCCCATTCCCGGCTCATAGTCCTCAATTTCCTCAAGGAGTTTGCGGAGCCAGCACAGATTGCGATACTTCTCGCATTCGCTAAGATTCTCGTCCATGTCCATTCTGTTTTTACCCTACTTATTACTGGAAAAAACGTTTCCGTTTTAATTTCCGTTTTGAATATGGTTATTCAATGCGTTATAAGCCAACCGTCAAAATACTTGATCTGTTCCTTGATGGTACATACAGTTTCAATAGTTTGTTCCATCTGGTCATGCAATGATTTTGTAACATCAGCTAATTCATCTGGATCCATAGGATCCCCGTTTGAAGATACTATGTTATTGTCCAGAATAAACTTGACCTTAGTAAGATCTTCAATGTGCCGAGCCAAGATTATCTCAAGACTCGCCTTGGTTTTTTTATAAATCTCATGCATCTCGTCCATAACTAATGAAAAACATTAACATTAAGTTTTTGCTTTCCGTTTTTTTTGTTTTTAGATTTTAGTCAGATTCCAGGTAGTACTCATCGTCACTACCATCATCATCCGCATCTTCCAGCGGGAAGAACCACTTCTTCTTTTCAGAAGACCAGTAGGGTTGCAGATTGTTGTAGTACGAAATGCCTTCCCAGTGGTCAGGGCTAAACTCGCCCTCGCCCTTGCCGACCGCAAAGCGCTTCGGCACGTGGCCGTAGTCGCCCCGGTGGGTCGCCATCGGAATAATCTTCTCTTCCTTGGCATCCCAGAAATGGATGCCCTGGTTTCGGTATTGGTCTCCGCCAATCCAAATGACGTCGCCGTGATTCGGCTTCGCGTTGTTTGCCTTCAGGACCTTGTAGGCCCACTCCAGCTGCTCCTCTGCACTCATGTTGTAGATGCTCGGAGGATTGTTTTGCTTGTACACGCCACGAATGCCCAGCGGGCAGTTCTTGCGGTACTTATCATCAACATCAAGGATTTCGAAGACTTCCGCCATTCTTGATAAGTTGTTCTAATGATCTTTACTGATTTAACTAAACTGATTTCGTTTTTCTTACACCTTGATCATAGAGTGAACGCCCCAGATAGTTAAAGCAGCAGCCACATGAGCAATCGTGTGCTCCATAGCCCGAGCAGCACCTATCTTGCCAGATAGATAAGACCACAACGTCACGGCCGGATTGAAATGCGCTCCCGATACATTCTTACCGAGTCCGATCGCAATTGCGAACGCCGCAACTACAAATAGGGGATTTGAGGTAAAAGCGATAGATCCAATGAGTAAACAGGTTCCAAGGTACTCGCTCATGCCGTGAACATACATTTGTATTGTTTCTTATAAGGATGAAATATCTCGTAGTGAAAGGATATTTGGGCTTCGGCGACAGACTAGAAACGTTGAAGATGTGCGTTAATTACGCTCTACATAACAATCTGCAAATTTATGTGGATTGGAGTGATGCAATTTGGACTCACGGGAACGAAACATTTTATACGTACTTCAATCTGGTGAATATGCCAGTCTTGAACTCTCTTGATGATATTCCTGCTGATGCTACATATTATCCTTCTTACTGGTCACGTAACAACATCAAGAATCCGTGCTCAGAAGAAATGCTCCGGAATAAGAAAGAGTTGGGTGTTGACGTCGGAATTCTAGGACCTTCTACTCCCACCAACGCAGACGTCCTCGTCCACTGTTCTGTTTCGTCTCGTTCTGTTTACTTGGATTCTGGGTTTTTTGCTCGTGTGTTTCGGGTCGTGAATCCAGATATTCTGTCGGGAATTAGGACTAGATTATCGAAAGTTCAATTGGCTAACTGCATAGGAGTTCACGCTAGAGGAACCGATCGTGCTAAGCGCGATGTCAGGAAAGAGCACAGTATCCAGTATATGGTGTTACATGCTATGTCATTTGCATCGAAGCCCATGATCGTAGTTGGAGATGATGCGTACTCTATAGAACTTTGGAAACGGTACTATCCTAATACTGTAGTATTTACAACGTTAGCACAAGCGAATACGACAAACAAAGGAAACCATTTGGCAACAAAAGACGAACTTAAAAACTCAAAGTACGATTTAACGGTTGAGTTTCTCACCGATTTCTTTACGTTAGCTCACTGTGAGCGTGTACTCAGTACCTTTAAAGACAGTCGGTTTGCACAAGAGGCCCGAAGACTACACCCCTATGTAAAACAGATTTTAGATTCTTGAAGAAGAGTATCGCCAAGAAAATGCTGACAACAGCAGGATACCGTATCTCTAAAAAAGATATTCCGAACCTACATCACGTTAAAGGAATTCTGAATGTAAAGCCGTTCATTCCCCCTGTGTTTGTGAATCCCCAGTATGTCACAAAGTATCCGGTATTTACCGAATCAGAAGACTACTTATACGTTCCCAAACACTACGGTATTGGCGAATTTGGACCCATAACTGAATCAAAAAGAGATGTTCCAAAAACTCATCCATCCTTTTGGGAGTTTGCAGGTTCTATCCGCGAAAGCCAGAAAGAAGTTGTGGATTCATTTCTGTGTCCTGAACCTCGTGACGGTATTATCTCGCTTCAAACCGGAGGAGGTAAGACTGTGTGTGCATTATACATCGCTTCTCAAATTCAGATGCCTGCTATAGTTCTGGTCCACAATACCTTTCTACGCGACCAATGGATTGATAGGATCAAGAACTTCTTACCGAAAGCTAGAGTAGGATCTATTCAGGGAGAGATAGTAGATATTGTGGACAAAGATATTGTTGTTTCAATGCTTCAGAGCGTTTCAATGAAAGAGTATCCTGCCAAAACATTTGATCGATTTGGGCTGGTTATTGTAGACGAGTGTCATCATATTGCTTCCGAAGCGTTCTCTCAATCTCTGTCCAAACTCACATCCAAACATATGCTTGGTCTTTCAGCTACTCCTGAACGAAAAGATAAGCTCATGTACGTCATGAACTGGTTTCTCGGTCCGATGTTGTACCGTTCTAACACAGCCGATAAAGTCGATGAAAAAGTTAAGGTTGAAGTTTATGATTTTGATCCTAAGGACGAAGAGTACAATGCCATCATTTACAACAACCAGGGCGTGATGTTCACTACGTTGATGATCAATAAGGTCGTAGAGTTCAAACCTCGCAACGATCTTATCGTAAATCTGCTTGAAGATTTATCGGAAGATAACCGAAAGATTCTTGTGCTTACAGATCGAGTAGAACACACCAAAACCCTGTTTGAAAGTTTACCTGAAAAGGTAAGAGAAGACGCGTGTATCCTGAGCCAGAAAGTAAAAGCCGCAGACCGAGCTAAGTTCTGCGACTCTAAAAAGATTCTTATTGCGACATACGCTATGTGCAAAGAAGGATTTGACGTAGCTACCCTGAACACTCTGGTGATGGCCACCCCTAGACCCGATGTTGACCAGATTGTAGGACGTATTATGCGAACTGAAAAGACAACAAGAACAGTGGATCCTCTGATTGTAGATATCGTGGATCCTGCGTTTCGCCGACAGTTCGGAGAACGGTTGCGACTGTACAAGGAGCGCAACTACATTGTGGAAAAAATGGTTCTTGATTAGATACAATGGGACGTACGCGTCGAACTAAGCCGCGTAATAAAACTCGCCGTGGCGGGAAACATTTAGCTCAAGGACAGAGCGCTATCGTCATTGATCCTCCAATTCAATGCAAAGATGGGCGTGATATGTCCAAGTATGTTACGCGCGTATCTAAGCGCGAAAAGTACGAAGATCTTGTGTCTAAAGATCATCCTCGTCTAATTAAGCGCTTAAAGGAAATTGATCCGGATCAGCAGTATTTTTATTACCCTGAATACTGTACTCCCGGCAACTTGAGTGAAGAGAACAAGCTTGATGGCATAACATACAAGAACAAGAAGTATTCGGAGGTTTTATTGAAAGGATCTGATGAATGGAATCCTATCGCAAACAAAGCCCGTTCGTGGGTTGGGTTTCTGAAACGTAAAGCTCGTGGAAAGAAGTTACCTATGACTGCCAAGACCCAGGAACAACTTGATCACTTGGCTAAAGCCATCAAGCTGTTACATGATAACGGGATTGTGCATGGAGATCTACATGGCAGGAACGTGATTATGGCAGATGATGAAATGCCACGTATCATTGATTTTGAGTATGCGCTCGTAGACACTAAGGAAAAACATATTGAGGCCGAGAAGAATTATATTGAAGACAGCTGGCCCTCATTAGATCCTGATTGGCGTTTGAGTCGTTAATTCAAGATTTTTGCGATGTTTCTTTGAAAGCGTATGTGTATGCAAACTCTGTTTAAAAGGAGTCTTGTAGTTACACGGTTCACACGTGTACTCTGCCAACTTTACTTTAAATATTCCCTTCTCCGCATCTTGGTGTGTTTTTGTTAGAAGATGCATTTCTAAACTATGTTTAATATTTGTTTCATAGTTACAGGTCTGACAGGTAAACTTATCCTGTTTTACAAGACCTTGAACTTGGCGTATATGCTTTTGTGTTAAGTTATGCTGCTTCATGATATTTAGATTTCCACACGTATATTTACAGGTCTCACAGGTAAACGTATCTGGTTTTACGACCCCATTCACTTTATTTAAATGTTTTTTTGATAGATTGTGTCTTCGCAAAGCTTGATTATCCATAGTTGTGTAATTGCATAAATCACAACTAAGCATTGTATTACTATTTGTTTTATGTTTAGATGTTGTTAAATGTTTATCCCATTCATTCGCACTATACAACTGTATATTACACGATGAACAAACCCATCGTCCAATATACTCTAAGTGCTGTTTAGATAAGAAATGTAGTTCGTACTCTTCATTTGTATCACACCAAAATTTACAATATCCACATCCAAATCGACCCCGACTCATTTATTTTTATTAGTGTGAAAATTTATTTTTATTTTTCTGTGTAAAACTACAAATTTTATTTGTACAAAATTGTCTAACATTTATTTTAATTTTTGAAACTGTTTAGAAGAGGTATGAATTTTAAAGAAAGTTGAAGTTTGAACAGAAAAAATAAAATATAACTACTTATCTAAAATAAAAATATCATTTAGTCAAAATTTTTTTATTTTAGAGTTAGAATTTTTCTGTGCTAAACTTGGATTTTTATAAACAACATACTTCTCTTCAAAGTTTGTAAACTCATAGATTGTTAACCAACGACATTAGAATGAACATATTTTGAAATTTGAACAGAAATATTTTTCGTTAAATAATATTATTTAGTCTACGTTATCGAAATTGTAATCGCGAGAATAATCGTCAAAAGGACGATCACGGACATCACCATAGTCTCCGCGATCGGGCTCAATAGCTAACCCATTTTCATTCAGTTGCTGATCACTATCGACATAATCGCGGTTCGTGAACCCTCCTTCAGGGATATTGTCTGGATTTTCGGTATCGTCTGGCATATCGACTTCCATATTAAGTTCCTTGGCAAACTGCCGGCGATCTTCGTTTGTAATCACGTACTGCGAAATACCAATATCCATCAACATTTTCGTGACTTCGCGCGACCGGTCATCCATTTCACGCAGACGCGCCTTGAGCGTTTCACGTTCCTTGGACCGCAATATGTCCACTTCTTTTTCTGACGCTTCTTTTGTCAATAAAATCATATTCATTGCGAGATCACGGGTCATAGATGCACGCACAGCTTCCAGCATTCCGTCTTTTAGAGAATCTAGAAGCTCATAAATACGACCTTTCACAGCATCACGGAACAATGATTTGCTCTCGAACGAGTTCAAGTTATCCAAAAACTGACGGTACTCTATAACCTTTTTAGCATCATACTTAAGCGGAGTTACAATATCAAGTAATCTAGAAAGAAGAGATGAAAGAGCAACACCGTCGGGATCGCTGTCCACGAACTTCCGAATAAGTTCAAGCTTGGCAGTTTTAGCTAATCCAATCTTAACTCCCTTCTCAATTTCCTTTTTCTCTGGGAACCCATACTTGAGTATAACTTTTTCCGGTTCAATGATCTTAGCTTGAGGCGAAGGTTTCGTCTTCCAGAAATCCACAAATTTTTGAGAAACAGAAGGAAGTAGTTTGGATACAATAACTGTCTTGGGTTTAGGAAGCAAACACTCGCTGAAAACTTCATTTCCTTGTCGGTCACCCGGTTTGAACTCTGTTTTTGTTGGAACAATTGCCGGAAGAAATACATGGTTTACTTCAACGGTATCAATGACTGTGGCTGCACGTTCTTTAGCGGATTCAAATTGTGGACGAAATTCGGTATAAAAATTCTTCATAAACCGAATACATTCTTCACGGACTTTTTTGCGATTATTTGCAACTTCCCGAAGAATAGTGGCTAAAGGTTCTTTGAACGACGCTGGGAATGCATCCACCAATTCTTTTAGAACAGAAAGAAGAACGTTCAGTGCAGGTGTATCTTTATCATCTAACGTATCGCGAGGGAACCCAGACAATTTCACAACCTTATTTCCAAAAGATCGGCGAGGAACCAAAAAAGGGTTGTGTACCTGCAGTAATGTAACTGTACCGGCAATACCCAGCAACCCTTCAAACTTATTTCGTGCAGTCCCTTGGAGTTTCTTAGCTGCTAACGATCCTTTGCGAATATATCCCAAAATAGGAATGAGTTGACTTTCGCTAGGAATAACCTGAAAGCTGTTCAGAATAAGGTACATGACAGACTCTCCACCATTATTTGGGTCAAATACATTCTTTAGTTGGGAGAGAGATGAGGCAATAGGTTTAGCAACTAAAGTAGTATCGCCTGCAAGTACATCGTGACTTATCACCAGATGTCCGTCGTCATCATAATCGTCCTGCGCTACGAAACTATCATTGTTAATCTGATCTCCGCACGATTTACATACGCGGTATCCTTCATCCAGCGTTGTCCACTTATTGTAATATTCTAACCTATTAGCTTCCAGATCTCCGTCAAGTAGCGATAGAGTATGTCCACAAACCAAAAACAGTCCATCGGCATCCAAGAACCGATTATTGACGGGTGTAATTTCTTTAGTCAGTAACCGAATATTGTAGGACTTATCGGGAGGAAGAAGGGTGTTATCTTTCAATATAATCAAGATATTCTCACGTAGTTCCGACGTTCCCTGAGTCTTGTACTTTTCGTACTCTGTTTCCGTACGTAAATCTTTGGGCGGCTGATAAAATTTGAATAAGGCAATATACTCTTTCTGGATATTGGTTTGAGTTGTTTCCGTCCACGCTTTCTTTCCCTGATTCATGAATTCCTGACGCTCTTGTGTCACAAATGAAGTAGGCGCACACAATCCAGGTGTCACTTCCACCCAATCATCCCCTTTCTTTTTATGCGTGGGGGACCGGTACACTCCTGAAGCCAAGAACTCTTCAAACGATTTGGTGGCTAAGCATTCGTCCGGTGTAGATTTTGGCAGCTGAATTTGTGGGCGTTCGTTCACCACATCAGGAGCAATCAGTCCAAAATCTCCAGCCTCTGAAAGAAGCATCTTCGTGACGAGCCAACCACCGTCTTCCTGAGTCATGAGCCAAGCACGAGGATTTACAGACTTTTTCCATTTGGAATCATAAACTTTTTGTAGACGTTCTGACGGAGCAACGATTTCATCTGGAGCAGGAAACGAAATGGACAAAACGTTTGGCTGAGCGCTTATAGAGTCAACGGGAGGGAACCGTTCTTTCCAAGATTTCCAAGGAACTTCCGACATTTTGACGTCGTATAGTTTTAGATACTTACGGCCTTCAACATACGGATCTTTCGTGACAGGAACAGCATGGGACATAATAGCTTCAATGGTGGGAAACACGTCTTTCAGTGGCTCAGAAGTTATGATCTTGTTTTCTTTCGCTGACGATAAGAATGGATGGTCGGATAATGGATGAGGGATATCTAATTTACGATCCTGAATGAAAAATCCTATGCGCCGAATATCGTCGCCCGTATTGGCTTCTGGAATTTTCACGATTTCCAGGCTTCCGTCGTCACGCACGATACGTTTCAGTTTCACGTAATTTCCAAGAGCATGAACCATCTCCTTTCCCTCTTCGTTCACCAGATCTGTACTTTTAGTAATAGGCACTCCCTCTGTACCTTCAGAACGGTAAGGACGAGGCAGAGATTTCAGAAGAACAGGGTAAGCGTTAGGAGTACGCCGTGCAGCTGGTTCGGCTAATGGTAATAGTTTATCCTTGTAAGAAAATACCTCGTAATCAAATCCGCCATAAATAGATTTTAGCCAAGAAACATTGATTTCACGACGCTCGGTATCAATGCGATAATCAGTATCTGTTACAACAATCAGGTCTTCGTATAATTCCTTTATCCGATCAACTTCCATCTTAATCTTCCAGTTCTCGGCCTTTGTCACGTGACTCTTGTTAGGAAGTGATTTCTGAAAATAGTCTACTAACTGCTCTTCCAAAGTAAAAAACCTGATGTCTTCAGGTCGTTGTACTTGTTCTTCGAAGTCAATTGTTTCAATAATTTCTAGGTCTGAAGGTTCAAACACCAGACTTATCTCCATCGTTATTCTCTATGACGGAACAATATTCGTCAATAGTTTTCTTCGCAGTTTCCAGAATCTTTTCTGGCGTCTTCTTCGTATTGAATCGCAGCACCATTTCAGGCTTGAGAGGATGAGGAATATCGTACGATACAAACTGAACATCGTCCTGGTAAATCACTTCCTGCATCAGAACACCTAGAGTATGTCCTCCAATATCCAGAGAAATGCTGTAGGTCCCCTCATCCTTCTCGTGCCGAATATTCTTGAGAGCAGCGGCTATGTACTCATCTACCCGCTTTTTTAGAATCCGGACCGCCATCTTCAGGATCTCACGAGCTTTTAGAACTCCAATACTCTTGATCTGAAGATCAAACCAGTTCGGACGATTCTTATCGTCACGAGAATAGCAGCGCTGAACTAGGAAATTATCAAAGTACCTAGCAGCATCTTTGTCGTCCTTGTGATCTTCAATATACTTCTTGCGCTGATCCTTCGCCATATCAGGATCAATATGCCATCCGGTAGTAGCCGTTTCGACCTGTGACACACCATCGTTCTCTACTGCAAGACGAGCTGTAATGTGTACGCTCTCGCCTGGGCGAATCTTGAGAAACATGCACGGCTTCCCAAACTCAGGGTCCTTCATCAAAATACCCTCGCGACCAGACTCAATTACGAAGTCATCGGTCGTAATAACCTTGGACTCCTTGGCAGTAGTAATCCTAAGCTCAATCTTAGCGTCTTTAATAACAGCCGACTCCTCCGGAGTCACATTCACTGGGAGCATCTCCATCCGATGCTTCATCATCTCATGGGGCATCTGAGTCATATTTTCTAGAATTTGAACATCACGAATCACAACGGTCGGAATTCCCGACAAAATTAGACGGCGAAGACCGTTGACAAACCCTACAGGGAAATGAATGAGTTCGGCCGTAAGGTCGCGACCATCGTTCGTCGTCTTCAAACTCTTGATGGCTGCCATTTTAGCTTCTTCCATTTCGTTATTGTTCCATCCGTTTTTTTCCTGAAAGCTTGTAATGTCGCAGCAGCAGCCGTATATTTTTTACAGCGAGCGCGACCCGAATTCAAAGCAGGTTATTGAAACGATTAAAGGTTTGAATAAGGGTGGACTGTTCAAGTTTATTCAGGTTGAAACTCTTGATCGTAAGCAGTTCCCAGCTTGGCTAAAAAAGGTCCCGACGCTGTACGTTCCTGCTACAAAAGAGGTTGTGGTGGGCAAGGACATTTACGGATTCATTGCCAAGCCTACCAATTCCCGCAACGAAGTACCTGCTAAGTCAGATGCGGGTGTTTCGGCTCCTAATCAGTTTGGAGAGTTGTCGGCATGGGGGTTTGAAGGACAGGGAATGATTGGAGAATCGTATTCTCTATGGGATACACCGACACAGTTTGTGAATCAGGAAGGAACAAGCCGGTACACTTTCCTCGATGGCTCAGCTGGCGCTCCAACTCCTGGCGGACTACCTTCTTCTGGGGGCCCTACGTCCAAGAATACGTTAAATGATAAGACCAAGACGGCTACGAATTCCGACGTCCAGGCTCGTCTAGAGCAGATGAATAACCAGCGCAAGAGTGAATTTGGCGGTATTTCGCGTAAGTAGTTTTCATGTTGGGTTAAGTATACAAAGTAATGTCAAAGAAGGTTCTTATCCAGGCATTTTTTGATCAATTTATGTCTTTTTCCAAGGAGCTGTGTGGAATGTACCCTGACGACGCAGACTTCTCACTATTTTCTAACACGTTGGGTCTGATGAAGATGACCAATCCTTCATTGGTGATCAAGTATGTTTCCGACAATGTGCTTCAGTATGAAGACAAGATCATGTCGAAAGACGAGTCTTTTTTTATGCAGAATGAGTTTTCCGAGTATCAGTCGGATATTGATATGAACGTATTTTCAAAGCTGAAGCAGTACGTTGAAAGCATGCCTCCTGTTTCAAAGGAGCATGTGTGGACATACATTCAGAATATTGTGCGTCTAGCTAAAGCTATCCGGTCTGTGGGAAATTATCCCGAGTAGTTTCCAATTGATTCTCAAAATCTGCATACGAAGCGGGCGGAGCAACAGTATCAAACCCATATAAATCACGAGGTTTCAGTGTCTTTAGTTCATTGATTGCGTCCTCGGACTTATCGAAATTCCTAAACAGAATCTGATTCACTTCAGCTGGTGTCCAAACGTACTCCAACTCAGGTGTCGTCCAATCTTCAATCTCAATATCGTAGAAATTATTGACCATTTCTTGCAAAATTGCACGATTACACTTGCGGAACTGTACGATCATATCAATTCGTCCTGGACGGATCAGGGCCTTATCAATTCGCTCAGGGTAATTAGACGAGATTGCAATAATACGTCCAGAAGATTCCAGAGTTCCATCCAAAAGGTTCAGGAGAAAAGACAGATCAATCTGTTCCGGCTCATCTTCTGCGTGTGCAGCCGCCCAGGCTTCTTCTGTCGTCTTCTCTTTTTTCGGTTCCGGCTTCTTGAAATTACGACTTAGAATAGCATCGCCCATTGCATCAATGTCTTCAATCACATAAAGACGTTCATGGATAGGAATCGTATACTTCTCAGTCTTTGAGCCATCATAGACATAAATATCATCATTGTAAAAAAGGTGGGTGAGCTGAGCTTTGGTTTTGATTTGCGATAGATGAATGTTAATGATATGGCGACGGGCAGTGTTTGCAATAGCCTTGACGGATGACGTCTTGCCACATCCTGGATCACCGTGAAACATAAACCCTAAAGTGTACGGAATCCCCTTTTTCTCATACCAATCTTTTCGGTTCAAAAAAAAGTCTACATGCTTACACACTTTCGGGCGCTGCTCGAAAAAAACGTTCTGGAATGTTCGGGTCGTATGGAACTTATGTTTGGAGTAAATCAGGTGAGTTGTAGGAAGAGTGTTCTGCGTCGTTTTCTTGTTTTTGGTAGCTGTCATCATATCAAAGTAGTACAAAGATGTACCGAGCTTATTAGCCTGTTTACGCTCGTAATCGGCATTACATCGTTCCACAAAGTCCCGCAAATACTGTGATTCATGATCGTAACAGAAAATCCGGAACTTCACGGAGTCAAGTTCACCTTCATTATGTTTTAGAGCCGTGAGCTGGAAGTAAATATCACTTTCTACCATAATAGGTTCAAACTCGTTCGGCAAATAATCGTGATGGTTCATGAAAAGAAGGTTACGGATAGCAGGAATAGTGCTGACGTAATGTACTACAGAATCCATCCGACTCTGACTTCCCGATACTGCTTGGTTATGTCCTTGCTTTCCAGACGTACGAAGAACACGTTCGCATTCAATGGTAGCCCTTACCGGTTTATTTGAAGGTGGGGGTGGTGTAGATGGTTCCAAACGTTTACGTCGGCAACACAGATCTTCAAAGTGTGGGAACCATTTAGGGTATGAACTCATAATCTTATCGTACAGACTTAGACCAATGAAACTGTACAGAGGGTTCTTTCCCATTCCCATACTCATACCCATCGTCATGATCATCTGATTCCGCATCAGATCAGCCATTCCACTTTGTTGCTGCATTTACGTCTTCAGAGCGCTCACGCTGAAAACGGAATTTGTTTGGGCAACGTTGAATAATTTCATTGAATGGGGAATACAATGGACGTTTCTCAGGGTATGATCAGCACCATTGTTACGGCTATTAAGCGTTCCAGACCTTTGGACTGGATCGTAGACGAACCTCCTGCAAAGAAGCCTCGTATCTCGATATTCGACGAGGATGGAGCTAAAGCAGTGAAGATTCCTGAAACGTATCATGTTACTGTGAACGTATCCTAACGGCCGCAAGGCCAATTTTTACTTCGTTAATATAAATGGCCACCGCTCCTCGCGACACTCCTGTTGAGAAAACTAAGGAGTATACGGCTATTGAAGTACAAGACCCCTATGCGGCTGGTAAGCGCCGCACGACCCGCCGCCGTCGTACGATGAAGAAGCGCGGTGGTTCGTTTCAGTTCAAGACTCAGGATGTGAACACCGCTCCGCCTCCTCCCCCGAATGCGCCACAAGGTCCTTTGGGTGGACGCCGACGGACCCGTACTCGTCGTCATAAGCTTCGCGGGGGTAACCCAGGAGGAGAGTACAAGGTTCCTGCGTACCCGGCATTTCCTCCCACCGGACCGTTCAAGGGCGGTAAACGTCGTAAACACTAAGCTCGTTTCATACACATATCCAGTGTAGGAACATTGACATTCATAGGCTTTGAACGCTTCAGACGAAGTTGTTCCGATGCTTTTTCAACTACATCGGAAGAAAGGCTTACGTACTTCTTAATATCTCGTAGCGGACCCTGGACATTCATTGAAGGGAAGATCAGACGAATAGGATGGACTTCTGCTAAAACGATGTAGTTGTCGCCAGTAATGTAATCACGGTACTGCTCAATATCCAACTGTCCACCAAAGAGTCGCAATAGACTTCGTGGTGGAGCGGGAGATAGTGCGCGAGTCTTGTACAAATCTGCGTACAGGTGATTTAGAAGAGCATGCCGATTCCATTTAGCTGCATCGGGGATCTTGTTGTCCGCGTACAGATGAGCTAGTGCACATTCAGGTGAACAGAAATTACCTTCGCATGAATAGATGTTATTATACACATCGTAGGAGATAGGAAGAATACACGATACCCAACTAAATGTATGACAGCACCAGAAACAAGCTGTATGTTGTGAATACTGCTCGACGCGAACTTTTGATAGTACGTCTTTGAGCAAATCAGTATTGAATCGCTCAGTATTCCTTTCAACCGTGTTCAAAATATCCGAATACGAAATGACATCGCCGGCTGGAATAATTGAATCCTGTTCGTTCTCCGTAACCTTTAAGAAAAAGACAACTGGGGACTCATCTATCTGCTGAGTCTTGGCTGGAGCTTTCGCTTTGCGTGGAGGCATTTAGAGTATTAAGACGCAAAACGTCAAAACCGAAATTGTTTTTAGAGTTTAAAGGGATGCGGATAGTGTGTATGACGAACGATGCCCAGCTTCCCATGATGAAAAACATGCTTAACTCGGCATTAAAGTGTGGGTTTCCAATGCATATGTTTCACTGCTTTATTTTGAGTTCGGATAAAGAAGTAGCAACGTACAATACCGAACAGTTTAAAAGTATTACCACTCGTAAGCTTGAAGTTATACTTCTAAATATGGGTATGGATATCATGTTGTGGGTGGATAACGATATTGTGTTTTTCGAAAACTGTTTGAAAGATATTGTTTCTAAATCAGGGTCGTTCGTGATGCAAGATGATGGATGGGGATACTGCACTGGGTTCTTTCTTGCTCGTCCTGGAATTTTTGCTAACCAAATAATTCAAAAGTCAATTTCATGGTTAAAACAACGCCAAGGCGCATTGAACGATCAACATGCATTTAATGCTGTAGCGAAACAAAGTCCAGTTTCTATTTTTAAGTTATCAAATGAAGAGTACCCTAACGGAGAAGTTTACTTCGAAAAGAAAATTCAGTCCAAGGCCCGAATGGTTCATTCAAATTATCTTATGACCACATCTGAAAAAGTCCAAAGATTCAAAGATCACGGAATGTGGGACGAATCGGATGCAGGATTTAATGTAGTAAATAAGTACTTTATCTAAAACGAATTTACGGCTACTGAGGAAGAAGAGTAGTACATAAGATGGCCGAGCTTTCAAAGCAGTACCGTAAGCATACGCACCGCGAGCACATTCTTTCGCTGCCCGATACTTACATCGGCAGCATTGAGAATTCTGACGAAGATCAGTATGTCGTAGATGGCGAAAGCTTTAAGTTGGAAACGATTACGTTCAATCCTGGGTTCTACAAGCTCTTTGACGAGCTGCTAGTAAACGCTCACGATCACGTAGTCCGTCTAAAACAGAAGAACTCCGAGAATCCGGTCAAGACTATTGCTATCGACGTAACCGATACAACCGTAACGATTCGTAACGATGGCGAGTCCATTGATGTCGAAAAGCATCCAGAGTACGGAGTGTACATTCCCCAAATGATCTTTGGCGAGCTACTGACTTCAACGAACTACGACAAGTCCGAGAAGAAGCTGGTAGGCGGTAAGAACGGGTACGGCGTCAAGCTCGTGAACATCTTCGCTAAGAAGTTTGTTCTCACGATCGTGGACGGTGTGCGTGGACTGAAGTATGTACAAACGTTCGAGGACAACATGACCAAGATCGGGGTGCCGAGCGTAAAGGCGTGTAAGAGTAAGCCGTTCGTTGAGCTAGAGTGGACGCCGGATTTCGGGAGGTTTGGATGGACATCACCGACAATCCCTGCAGGGATTCTCCAAGTGATTCAGCGTCGCGTCTTTGATCTTGCAATGACAGTTGGGAAGGAAGTTAAAGTCACATGGTGCGGCACACATGTTCGGTTCCGCGATCTGACAAGCTATGCCTCCTGGTATTTGCCGGAAAATACACCCGTTGTGGCAGATGTGCCCCATCTCGGCTGGCAGATTGCAGCCGGAGATTCGCCGACGGACAAGTTCTTTAGTGTGAGCTTTGTCAATGGCATTTGGACCCGTTCGGGCAAGCATGTGGACGAAATTACAAATCAGATTGTATCGTACTTTGTGAACCATTTGGAAATGAAAAAGAAAATAAAGGTGCGCCCTGGACTCGTAAAGGATTCCCTTGCGGTCTTCATCAACTGTTCCGTGGAGAACCCGAACTTCAGTTCACAAACCAAGGAGGTCATGACGTCTAAGGTAAGCTGTAAGCTTTCTGAAGATTATCTGAAGAAGCTGGTTACGAAACTGAACATCGTGGAAACCGTGATGGCTCAGCAGGCAGTTAAGGATACGAAGGATGCAGCCAAAACTGATGGCAAGAAGCTTTCAAAGATCACAGGTATTCCCAAACTCGATGATGCCGTGTTTGCGGGCACAGCTAAGAGCCACGAGTGTACACTGATTCTGACAGAAGGAGATTCAGCCAAGGCCATGGCTTTATCAGGTCTGTCGCAGGACCAACGCAAGTTCTTTGGAGTGTTTCCTCTCAAGGGTAAGTTGCTGAATGTAAAAGATACTTCGGCAAAGAAGGTGGAAATGACGGAAGAAATCGCGAACTTGAAGAAGATTGTGGGTCTGGAGTCTGGTCGGAAGTATGTGGACGTCAAGAGTTTGAGGTACGGCAAGATCATGATCATGACCGATCAGGATTATGATGGTTCTCACATTCGCGGTTTGTTGATCAATATGTTTCACGAACTGTGGCACGAACTGATTAAGATCCCAGGGTTTATTACGTACATGGCTACTCCGATCGTGAAGGCGAACAAGGGTACGCAGAACAAGACGTTCTATACCCAGTATGCGTACGAAGAGTGGCGCAAGACAGATGCTTCGCGAGGCTGGAAGGTGAAGTATTACAAGGGATTGGGGACATCGACGCGCGACGAAGCTAAGGAGTATTTCAAGGTTCCAAACATCATTCCGTACGAGTATGCTGCGGACAGCGATAAGCGAATTGACTTGGCTTTCAACAAAGCCAAGGCTGATGATCGCAAGGACTGGCTGAAGACGTATGATCGTGCCGATATCATTCCAAACACCAAGACTCTGAAGTACGAGGATTTCGTCGACAAAGATCTGATCCACTTCTCCAACTATAATTTGGAACGATCAATTCCAAATATGATGGACGGACTAAAAACGTCGCAGCGCAAGATCCTGTATTCTGCATTCAAGCGTAACCTGAAACAGGAGATCCGCGTAGCCCAGTTTGCAGGGTACGTTTCGGAGCATTCGGGGTACCATCACGGCGAGGCGTCACTGAATGATGCGATTGTAGGTATGGCCCAGGACTTCGTGGGGTCCAATAATATGCCGTGGTTTGTGCCACAAGGCCAGTTCGGGACTAGGTTGCAAGGCGGTAAGGATTCGGCATCTCCTCGGTATATTCACACGTATCTCCAGCCACATGTTCAGAATCTAGTACCTAGCACCGACTTCCCTTGTTTGAACTATCGCGACGACGACGGAATGCCGGTCGAGCCCGATTGGTATGCCCCAATTCTTCCTATGCTCCTAGTCAATGGATCGCGAGGAATCGGAACGGGATACTCTACTTTCATCCCGCAGTTCAATCCCGCAGAACTTAAGGAAGCCATTACTCAATGGCTCAAGACCGGCACAGGTCTTGATCGAGAGTTCACGCCATACTACTCCAAGTTCAAGGGCACAATCCGAAAGGTTAGTGACCAAGATTATGAAGTTCGTGGACTCTTTAAGCTTGAAAGCGATAACACGCTAGTGATCACTGAACTACCTGTGGAAACGTGGACAATGGATTTCCGCGAGAAGCTCGATAAGATGCTGACGGATGGAGTAATTCGCGATTACTCTGACACATCTACGGACACTGATGTTCTCGTAAAGGTCAAGTTGGGTCCTGCCGGTATGGCGCCGCTGGAGAAGTTGTTGGTCGAGAAAATCAAACTCACAAACATGCACGCTTTCAACTCAAAATGTGTGATTCACAAGTATGAGTCAGTGGGCGAGATTCTGCGTGAATTCTGTGGCGTGCGACTAGGTCTTTATCGCGATCGCTTGGCGTACATGCTGAACGAACTTCGGGAAAAGTTGCCGTACCATGAAAACGTGGTGCGGTTTATTCGGCAGCAGTGTGAAGAGAAGCCTCGACCGGAGTTGCGCAAGAAGACGGGCGAAGAGTGTGACCGTCTGCTGTCGCTGGATAAGTTTGCGAAAATCAAGGACAGTTTCGATTACCTTCTCAATCTCCCTATTGCGGCACTGACTCTGAAGCATGCTCTAAAACACGAAAAGGATCTGGAAGATCTGAGGGTGCAAATTGCGGATTTGGAAAAGAAGAATGGGGCTATGGTGTGGCACGACGAACTAACGAAGCTACGATTTGTTTAATTGATTCTAATTCAGACTTTAGTGATTTAATTTCCTTATCCTGTTCCTGAATAGCTTTAACGAGTGGACCAATTAATTCTTCCTTGACTACTCCACGAATATCATGTAATGGATTTCCTGGATCAATATTATGAATGTAAATACTTGAATCAATTTGTAATGAATCAAGAACACTTTTTACTTCTTGGGCAATAAATCCTTGGTGAATACGTACACCAGGATTTTTGGGATTCTTGGCATCTTCCAGAGTCTGCGAAAACTTATCTTTCCATCGAAACGATACTGGACGTAGTTTTTTGATAAACTCTAAACCTAAAGTTGTATCTGCAATATCTTTCTTTAGTCTTTCGTCAGAAGGTGCTGGTGTAGAATAAGTGACTTCCTTTGTTGAAGTGTTATATCCTAGGTAATATGATCCGGTGGCATCTCGTATTGGATCAACATAGAAGGCACTTCCTGTTAATCCGTTCAAAACATTTCCGGTAGCATTAAGAATTATAGAGTTATCCTTTTGGTTGGCTGCGCCAGCGCCTGCACCAATAGCAATACAATTTGCTCCTTGATTAAGCGCTCCTGCATTGGAACCTAATCTTATCTTTGAACTTCCTGTTACCCAAGAAGTACCGTCAAATGAAACATAATCGCCTACAGCAGTTGCAGTAGGAAGAGGGTTAGCAAGTGGATTATATGTAATTTCTCCAGTCGTTGTGTTGTAGAACAAGAAATTTACAGAAGAATATAGTTCCCGGACAGGTTTTACGAAAAACGCTTGGGGTGTAGAACCATTCAGAGTAGAGCCAGAAGCATTAAGAACTATAGAGTTATTCGGTTGTGATATTTGGCCAGCGCCTGAACCGATAGCAATACAATTCGTTCCTTGAGAAGTCAATCCTGCATTGCTCCCAATACGTACAGTCGGACCTCCTACAACCCAATTTGTTCCGTTCCAGTAAGTATAGTCACTCGGATTTGTTCCATCTGGCAAAGAAAACCTGCCAATTACTGTTGATGTAACAATTTCACTATTGATAGTATCGTAACCTAATGCCAGTGTAATAGCATTATTTGTACGTACGGGGTTTACGTAAAACGCGCTTCCTGTTGAACCATTTAAAGGCCCACCAGCAGCATTAAGAACTATACTGTTAGGTGGTTGACCAATATTCCCTGCGAAATATCCAATAGCTATAGATTCACTTCCTTGATTCGTTTCTCCCGCACCCTCTCCGATCGCGATAGCTCTGCCACCTTGGCTAGCATTCCCTGCTCTTTTTCCCATTGCGATTGATGGATTAGAACGAAGACTACCTATCAAACCTCCTTGAGCACTAACTCCAGCTTCATTACCAATAGCAATAGAATCGCGATATTGCTTAGAACTTCCGGTATTCAACCCAATAGCAACAGAATACTCGCCTTGACCATTATTCCCTGCATTCAACCCAATAGCGACAGAACCTATTCCTTGACTACTGTTCCCTGCAGCATTCCCAATAGCAACCGCCGAGCCTTGTTGACTATCTTGTCCGGCTTGTTTTCCAATCGCAACTGCAAAATTCTTCTGGGTAGTTTTTCCGGCTTCTTGTCCAATAGCAACTGCACCCTCTTGCTGATTCGAGTACCCTGACTGGTATCCAATTGCCACAGCATAATCCGTTTGGGTACTGTTTCCCGCATCGTTTCCAATAGCAACTGTTCGAATCTGTTGATTATTGTTTCCAGCGCTACTTCCGATTGCAATTGCGTAATCTTGTTGGTTATTACGTCCAGCCTCATTACCAATTGCAATTCCTTGGTCTTGTTGATTGCTTCTTCCAGCGTCTTGTCCGATTGAGATCGTGTCGGGCGTTAGCGATAATCCTGCTCCAATACCTATGGCAATAGGATTAATTGCCAGGCTGAATGAAGCTCCAGTGGCCCCAGTTGCACCGCGTGGTCCTGTGATTCCGGGACCGGTAGGACCCGTTGCGCCACGATTTCCTGTGGGACCAGTAAATCCTGGTCCCTGTGGACCAGTGTTTCCCTGTGGCCCTGCAATACCGGGAGCTGCACATACTGTCTGGCTTTGAGCCAAGTACTGGCTTACCGACAAGAACGGCATTTATTTATGTTATTCTTACATTTTCATATTCCCATGTTATCAGTAAGAATGGAAGAGCAGCCACAGACCTACCATGAAATGTTGGCAGAAATCTATGAAGAGAATGCGGTGAATCAGTACGTTGTGAATAGGTTTTATGAACATGAAGATGTGGAAGGGTTTAATGAAGATAAGTATTCGCAACATGAGATTGAAGACCGAGAGGAATTCAATAAGTTTCAAGGAAACTACAGTAAACCCGATAATGTTGTTATACCCCCTCCGTCTTCGAATGAGCAGGGTAGGGCGTCGTACGGGTACAGAAAAGATATCCGAACTACCAATGTGAATATTGACGGCAGATTCCGTGCAGTGTCTGTCCCAACAAATGAACGCCCTTCGCGATCTCAATGTGCAGCTGACGCAGCTATTCAAGCTAATTTTCAAGGTTCGTCAGGGACAGAGTTTGCTATTATGTTAGGGAGGCAGTACAAGAATGTTATGTCTATAAAGATCACATCATTAGAGTTTGAGAACAGTTTTTATACGTTCACAGCTTTAAATCCCGAAACTGGAATTGGACGGGATAATACGTCTTTTAATATTAAGTTAGATAGCGATATCGGAGCTACTGGAGCTACAGGTGCTACTGTAACAATACCCGATGGAAATTACGATATATCTATGCTTACTTCAACGCTTGTTGAAAATACATTGAGTTCAGTATATTCTACGTATGGTATTACTGGAGCTACAGGATATACTGGAAACACTGGGAGTTTTTACTTTTCAATTGATCAGAATCCTCGCGACTTAAAATTGACAATGACCTCAAACCACGAATTCAGTATTGATTTTCCATCTCACCCAAGTAGTTTTACGAAGAACGGAATAGGTTACAATTTAGGCTTTTATGACTTGAACGATAATTTGTCCACTATTACAGCTCCTTATAAATTAACTGCCAATACTCGTCCTGACGTAAAACAAGATTATTACGTGTACATTAAGATCAACGATTGGTACCAAATTCATCATCAGTACCCCGACCAATCGAAATTGTCGGCTTTCCTTAAAGTCCCCATAACCGTTCCTAAATTCACAGTTCAGTATGATAACGTTCAATTGGATACTGTCACGAAAGAATACTTCTTTCCTCAACCTCAAAATGTGCACAAACTGGTAATTAGTGTGGTGGATGCGTATGGAGCCTTGCTTGATATGCAAGGAGGTTCGTTCTCAATGAGTTTGGCTATTGAAGAGATCCTCCAGTCAAATATCTACGAAAAATTGCTGCAGTTGTAGTAATAATGGAGAAGTCGGTTCTAGAACAGATCCAGGATCCGTATGTCCCAAACCGGTACAATATGACGTCCACGTCGCAGCAGTATCCTGCTCCAGATCACGGCGGTCGTGTCCCAAACATCAACGATCCCGCTACGATGAATTTTGCGGCGATGCCGTATAAGTTGTACTCTGATGGCCCTGCCTTATTTGGTCAGACTAATCGGTTTGATATGATCGGACACATTCATCAAAGTACTCCTCTGAATACTGTGTTTTTTAGTATTGCAAATCTAGATAAGATTCAGGCCGATATTCAGGCCCAGGTGTTGTTACTGAGTGGCGGAAGGTACCATGTAGACCGCCAGAACGATGATGATGTTAAAATCATTATGCGCAGCTACTATCTAATGTTCGCCGAGAACAATCCTAATAACGTAGCTGCCGAACTCGCTGATCTGAATTCGCGTGTCATAGGGTACGCCTCCGCCAAAGTTTACTCTGAAGCTGATTTCCATATTTTCTACTGCAAGGACATTGAAGACTTTGCACCTCCTATTGCGAACCCCATGAACCCTCATGTGTACGGTACGCGTACGGGTGAGCTTACTCGCTTTTTTTCTTAATGTAATCAAAGATATGATAAATATGTCCTCGTGATATATGCTTCAAGATTATTCAAAGATTCATATTTAGCAGTACACACACATTCAACTTTAAAAGAGTCATATCCATACTTTCTCATTGCTCTGTGGATAATATACGAAGAGCCTTTTTGACTAGACCGAATATGTTGTTTGAACCTTTTCTCAGGATTAGTACCTTTAAACTGTCCGACATATTTATGTCCAGTTTGTGTATTAGTAATTAAATATATACATCCGGTCATTATGTAAAAATATACTTTATTGTTAAGTTATGTCTATTTTAATCTGCGGAAAATACCATGAAGTCTTTTTAGATTAGCAAGTAATGGACGTGTGCACGTTTCACACTCGTACTTACGGAAAACACAATCAGACGCTATACGTGTTTGAGCCCACTTGGGACTCATTCCGACCTATCAAAAAGGTAGGCTGGGATGGTAAGAAGTTTTCGACCGACGATTCTTTAAAGTCTAACTTGTTCTCGCCCTTCTACGGCTTCGAAAGCCTTGAACAGAAAGTGTTTTGTCGTGAACTGGCTGAAACGACAGAACTTCAAGGTCGAGAAATTACAGATCCTACCGAGTTTTGGAAATGGGCAGGGTTGACAGATGCATCATGGTTCCGCGATCGTCCGTGTGTTTTCTTGACAGAATGCTCACCCAAGAACTGGCACGAGTACTTGAAGTATACTGGATCTCGTGGGAAAACTTTGAGGCGCCGGATTCCTTCGGGGCGCGTCACAAGGCGTTTAATCAGGAAGTAAGTACTTTACAAAATGAAGGTGAATCTCATTTCAAACTTTAAGCCTCGTACTGGACTGATGCACGATGTCAATATTTTGCGTGGAGTATGGACGTCGGTGCACGAAGATGCTAAGTTCTTTAGGGTTCATTACATGCTTCCTGAATGCCCAGATGCTGACGTGAACATTTTTATGGAAGTGATTTCGCCTTCCCTATTTCCGTATGCTGGAAAGAACATCTGGATCCCAAATCCCGAATGGACGTACAAGACTTGGATCCCGTACATCTCTCAAGTAGATGAGATCTGGGCAAAGACCCGCGAATGCTATGATATTTTTAAGCAGTACACTTCTAACGTCAAGTATATTGGATGGACATCCATGGACAAGCATTGGATACCGGAAACAGACAAAAAGAATTACTATAAGGCAATTGTACCAGTAGGTAAGAACATCTATCGTCACCCAAAACCTATTCTTCAGGCGTACCAGCGCTTTCTCTCCAAGCCCGAAACCTACCGAAAGCTCCCAACTCTGCACATTCCCTATTCGGATGGGGATTTAACCATAGTGGTTCCCGACGATATTTCTTCGAAGGTTGTTTTGTACAAGAAACCTATTACTGAAAACGAGTACGATGATCTGTTCCGTGAATGCGGACTATGCATTTGTCTATCTGTATCAGAGGGATTCTGTCATGCCGTGAATGAAGGTCTGTCAGCAGGTTGTAATGTTTTAGTGTCACCCATTCGACCTTTCGTAGATGATGTAGTAGGTCCGCCTCAGTCTGGAGTGTTTTATTCACGCGAGTTGCGTCGTCTAGATCAGCCCAATTTTTTGGGGGTATTTGTAGACTCGGACATCCAGTCTATCATGGACGCTCTGGAACTATATTGCGACACAGATTTTAAGTACAGACGTATCGGATCCCAGGTTTGCCGAGAGATTTACGGTAAGAACCACCAAGCATTTGTGGATCGCATGAAGATCATGCTTTCAGAACTGAATATCCAGCCGTACTCTCTAAAAGATACTCTTCCCAAGGAAGATGTACTTCCTGACGTGTCTATTGTCATGATCACCAAGGACCGTCGTATTTTTATGCCGATAGCCAAGTACTCGTATATGATTCAGTCATATCCTGAAGATAAGTTAGAGCTAGTAATCGTTGATGACGGGGATGATCCAATTGAAGATACGCTGTTTGGTATTCCGAACGTGAAGTACGTGCGGTGTGAAAAGATGACGGTGGCCCAGAAGCGTAATCTAGGAGTTAAGGAGGCAATGTATGATATTGTGGCGTTCATGGACGATGATGACGTGTACCCGAATAATTCGGTACTTCACCGAGTAGCTATGCTGATGAAGGAGCCAAAGAAGGAGTGTGCTTTCTGTACTACGATTCCGTGCTACGATATTACCAATTACTCTTCATTCATGAACGTTCCCCCTATGGTTCTGGAGCAGTCCAAGCGCGTGTCTGAAGCCACTCTAACGTTCACCAAAAAGTTCTGGGAGGAGCGTGGGTTTCAGGAAGATGTTCAAATTGGAGAAGCTGACGCATTCATTCACGGTCGTGAGCAAATGTGTCGTGAGTTGTCACCTCAAGACGTTATTGTAAGTTTAGTTCATTCCCTGAACACTTCATCGCGTCGTACTCCTACGATGAAGGAACCTAATGGGAACCATTACGGGTTCAATGAAAAACTGTTTGCGATGGTGTCGCAGATCGGCGAGGAACTAAAGGAGAAGGCTTAGAAGAGGCCAAAGACCTTGCGGTAGCTCTTGCGTCCCTTGCGACGTCCAGCCGTCTTGCGGCGGCGGCCACCGGCGGGGGCAACCTCCGTCTTCTCTACAACCTCACCCGTCACCGTCGAAACGGCATCCTTGGCACCGGGCTCGGCGCTGGCACCGCCACGCATGCGGAGTCCCTTCTTGGCCAGCATCTTGCGGACCGTCTTCTTCTTCACTAGGCGCAGGTGCGCCTTCAGTCCCTTGCGGGAGCGGCGGCGGCCACCGACAGGGGCAGAGTTACCAGAAGAACCATTGAGCGTACCAGCGTTCGAGTATCCCTCCATTTCTGTTTTATACTCTTTCTAGGAGAAATTGTTTAGGCTGAACAGGATTGGCAGGGCTCAACTGTGAATTTCTGGGCAGAGGCCGCGGCTTTTGTACGCAGATAATAGCATCCAGTTTTCAGACCCTGCTTCCATGCGTAAATATGCATGGACGAGATTTTAGCGTACGTGGGCTCAACTAGGAACAGATTCAGTGACTGCGACTGGCAGATGAATGGTGCCCGATCCCGCGACATATTAATCAGAGTTTTCTGGGGTATCTCCCATGCAGTCTTATACAGTTCCTTCAGATCATCGGGAATTTCTTCAATGTTCTGAATGGATCCATTATGGTTCATAATCTGTTCTCGAGTCCACGAATTCCACAGACGCAGCTTAATGAGATCTTCCACAAGGTACTTGTTCACAACCATGAAATCTCCAGCGAGGACGCGGCGAGTATACAGGTTGGAAGTGAATGGCTCAAAGCACTCGTTATTTCCAAGAATCTGCGACGTGGATGCAGTAGGCATTGGGGCTACCAATAAAGAGTTACGAATACCGTACCTAGCCATCTCGAGACGCAACGTAGCCCAATCTAGTTTGGAGTCGGAAGACACATTCCAAAGATCAAACTGGAACTTACCTTTGGATGTAGGCGATCCAGAATATGAAGGATAGTGACCAGCCTTTTCAATTACTGGCATTCCGCGCCAGTACCCTTCAGCCGTATTTGCTGCAGCAGTTTCAATACTGGATTGGCAAGCTGCGTAATAAATGTTCTCAAAGATGGCAGTATTCAGTTTCTGAGCTTCGGGTGAAGACCAAGGCAAGCGCATCATGGCAAATACATCAGCTAGACCTTGTACTCCAATCCCGATTGGACGATTACGCATATTGGATGCACGTGTTTCGGGCGTAGGGTAGAAGTTCTTATCAATCACAATATCCAAATTACGAGCGAGAATAGCAGTATACGCCTGAAGCTTCCCGAAGTTGAAGACTCCATTCTCTACAAATTTAGGAAGAGCCAGTGATCCAAGGTTACATACTGCCGTTTCCTTTGGTGATGTATACTCCATGATTTCAGTACACAGATTCGAGGACTTGATCGTGCCCAAGTTCTGCTGGTTCGACTTAGAGTTGGCAGCATCCTTGTAGCACAAGTAAGGATTACCTGTTTGAATCTGGCAATCCAAAATCATCTGCCAGATTTTTTGAGCTGGTACAGACTTACGACCCTTTCCTTCAGATTCGTACTTCGTATACAGCTCCTCGAACTTCTCGCCCCATACTTCGTCCAGCCCAGGGCATTCACGAGGACACATCAGGGTCCATTCGGCATTCGCTTCAACTCGCTTCATGAACAGATCACAAATCCACAGACCATAAAACAGATCCCGAGCCCTATCTTCCTCTGCGCCCTGATTCAGACGCAGACGCAGGAACTCTTCAATATCTGCGTGCCACGGTTCCAAATATATGGCAAATGATCCATTACGCTTTCCACCCTGGTTGACGTACTTTGCTGTGTCATTAAACACCTTGAGCATAGGAACCAGACCAGTAGACTCGCCGTTCGTGCCGTGGATCTTTGAACCCCGAGCACGAATATTGTGTACGCTCAGCCCAATTCCACCGGCCCACTTGGAAATTTGGGCACAATCGCCAAGAGTCTTGTAAATACCCTGAATTGAATCATCCGCCATCTGGACTAGGAAACAGGACGATAACTGAGGCGTCTGAGTTCCTGAGTTAAAGAGGGTAGGTGTCGCGTGAATGAAGTACCCCTGCGAAAGAGCATCGTAGGTTTCCTTAACCTTTACGAACTTATCAGAATGAAGCTGAATCGCGACGCGCATCCACATATGCTGGGGACGTTCTACCGTCACACCATCTACCCTGAGAAGATAACCGCGCTCCAGAGTCTTGAAACCGAAGTAATCAAACATATAGTCACAATCGTAACATATCATTTCCTGATACGTGTCTGAATGCTTACATACTAGATCATGGTACTCATCCGAGATAACCTGAGTCTTGCCATGATAAAGCTTCTCTACACACTCCAGCAAAGTTGCGGGAGTAGTCTTATGGTGATTGTCAATCACAATACGAGACGCCAGCTTACCGTAATTAGGATGATACTTGGCTTGCATCATCGCACACGTTTCCGCGGCAAACTCGTCAAGCTTGGACGTCGGCATCCCGTCCGTGAGCTGATTGCACACCTTCTGGGCGACTAGATCCGGATTGACATGCTCAAGCCCGTCCGATAGTCTGCGGACACGCTGGAGAATCTCGTCAAATGAAACCGGAACACGGTCACCGTTACGCTTTGTTACGTACATATGGTCAGTCATTTCTTTGTTCATCTGTAAACTTATATCAACAAAATCCGTTTCAGGGGGCGGCGAGCTGGACGGAGATGTGCATGGATTCAAGTTCACGTAAGAAAAGACCCGCAGAATATGGTATCTCAATCTTCTTTCCCTGCTGATCGGCCGTAGAGTCTAAGTTTCCTGTTTCTTCCTGTAATAAAGTTTCGGATTTATCGGAGCGTTCCATCATACTTTCGTTCAGGAACTTGGACATTCCGTGTGAAATAATTGAGTCGCGCTCCATTTCGCCAATACGCAATCCACCATCATTGGCACGTCCTTCTAATGGCTGATGGGTTAGAAGCGTCTTAGGTCCACGTGCACGATAATTAATCTTGTCATCAACCATCAGTTTCAAACGCAAATAGTATGTAGGACCAATAAATATCTCAGCATCCATCATTTCACCTGTTTCGCCATTGTACATGATTTCATGTCCGTAAGGATGCATTCCTAACTTAAGAAGCATATCTTTCATATCGGAAATGCGATTCTGGGTTGAGAAAGAGGTAGAATCAACCAGAGATCCAACTTCGATTCCAGCTTTGACCGACATCGTTTCAATGAATTGGCCGATAGTCATGCGTGAAGGAAACGCGTGGGGGTTTACTATCATGTCTGGACGTAACCCTGAAGCCGTAAATGGCAGATCTTCTTCTACCATCCGAATACCAATTGTTCCCTTCTGTCCGTGACGAGAACAGAACTTATCACCAAGAACTGGACTGCGTTTCTCAGCTACACGAATCTTGACTCCCCGCAAGCCTTCCTTCGTAATATAGCGATACACTCCATCAACAATACCTTTCTGTCCCCGTTTGGGTTTACCGCTCTTGTCGCGGTAATCTACAACTTCCTGCTCAGTATTTGAAATTGGTGTTACGATTCCTACCAACACTGTATCTTCCGTGACCTCAGACCCTACCTTAATAATTCCATCACCGTCCAGTTTCGTGTAATCCATTCCTTCTTTTGGAACTACGGTTTCACGGTACCGAGAATCCGTAATAATATTTCCAAATAAGGTAGACTTAAATACCGTAAACCCACCATTCGCGAATCCGGCCGAAATGGCCTCTTCAACAATATCGTAAGAATGGTAGTAAATCGTATCGAACAAACCACGCTTTAGTGCAGAATCGTTAATGATTACAGAGTCTTCCTGATTGTATCCGGAATATATGCCCAAAGCTACAATAATGTTATCACCGTATCCCAAGCATCCATCCTTACCTAGAATATGACGTGTCGTCCATGTTTGCGACAAAGGAAGTTGGGGAGTGTTCATCCATACTGCCATTGTATCGAACCGTTTATTGAAAGCCGTATTGTGCCATCCACACGCATGTTTTGACTGCTGACACGAAAACATATTACGTGGTGCCTGGTTATGATCGGCATTTGGAATCACGCTTCCGGAAGCTGAGAAAATCGTAGATCCATGGATTTCAGATACATGAGTTTCAGAAAAGGGTTCCATTCGAACTCGTAGACATTCAACTTCCTGAGGATCAATATAGTCCATAATCTTGTTATCAAAATCTGCCCATTTGGAAACACGCTTCACGGCTTCAGGCTTCGTTCCTTCACGGTACAACGGACGAGTCGCACGACCAGCATCGGTCCAAATAAAGTACTCGTTATCAGCGCGATTCCAGCATAATGAAATGAACTTTGAAATTTCACGTTTACGGCGCTTCTGTAGTGTGTCGTAGTGAAAGTCTTCAGTGTTGGCAGTGAAAACTCCTACCATATCGGCGTTCACAAACACTTTCGTCCACATCGGACTGAACTTTCCTGGATTGATGAGATGAGTATGCTTGAACGTCTTGAAAGAAGTTACAATATCGTACATCACCTTTGCCGGAGTTGTTGTCGTGATTGTTGAAAGAAGGGTCATGGACTTAATCATTCCTACATTTCCTCCATCAGGATTGTCGGAAGGACACATGTACCCCCACGAACTGCCATGTAAGCGACGAGCAGCATATGCTTTCGTATTATGATCCATATCCAAATTGACGCGGCGAAGCATAGCTATAGTTCCAACGTAAGATACTCGTGTCAGTTCTTGGCAAATACCGTCCTTTCCACCCCATTTTCCCTTGTACGACTTCTCAATTTCGCCAAGCATAGTGTACGATTTCCAGTACTGATTAGGACCGTCGCGAGTTAAGTTTATCAGTTTTTTGTTTGAATACGTTTGACGCTCAAACTCTATGCGCTCGTCCATTCTCAATAGCATATTGTTCGCTACAAGTTTGTAGATGCGACGAAACTCTTCAAAACACAAATCTCCGGAAGCGTACAGACGCTTGTACCGGTAATGATCGCGATCGCTCTTGGGCTTAATATCTAAAGAAACATCCATCGTCATTTTCAGCATTTGGCCCAGAAGATAAGCTTTGCGGCGATACAAAGACGCAGCACTTTCGCCTTCACGAGGTTCACAATGTGAGAACAGGTTATTGTACAGATTCACGTACACCGCAGCTTGGGTTGGGGTACGGCACACACGTTTGAGAACTAATAAATTTGGATCCTGGTTCTGATCTTCTTCTTTCTTCATTTCATCACTCAAGAAACGCTGGTGAGATAACATGATTTCCGCAAATGTTTCATCGTATATGGTACGTTCGTCTTCAGGTATACCTGCAAAAATAGTATCGTAAATATCCTTATCGGTCGTGACGCCTAGAGCGTAAAAAACGCTAATGATCGGCACAGATTTATTGAAACCAGGTAACTGTATGATACACAACCTCTTATTATAAAATTCCGTGAAGTTGTCGGTTTTATTTATAGTTTCTGGATCATTAGGCCGGGCGTTCTTGGGAGGAAGAACGAGGAAGTGGGCATAAGGACCATTTGTTCCTGATTCGTTGATCGTACGAATACCTGCGACGTATTCATCAGGTTCTCCTTTAGTTGCACCTTCTACTTTAGTAGCTACTTCTTCTGCTTGTACTCGTCCAGCAGCTGGAGGACGAGATGCGGAAGTTTTGGGGCGCTTGGAAGCGTACATCATGTTTTCTGCCAAGCGTTCCTGTGTTAATAGAACCTTCTCAGCCCCTCCAACAATAAAGTACCCTCCAAGCTCAAACTTACACTCTCCTGCTTCTGAAAGTTGGTCAGATTCCATAGATGTAAGATAGCATAGAGAGCTCTTTAGCATCAAGGGAAGTTGACCTATAGGTACGTCTTCAAATGTTTGGGTCACAGTTTCGTCAGGAAACACATACTCAATATCCATATCGGCTTTGATCTCAAATGTGTATGTTGTGTTATCAAGTCGGCAAGCGTGAGGAAGTATAGCTGTTCCTGAATCGTCGGTGGGGGGATAGTACCGAATCTTATCTCCATTCTTTCCACCTACATACACATGAATCTCGCGGCCATCGGCAAGAATACGACCAATATTTGGATTCCAACCACGAATGAAGTTAGGAATCTTCGTACTCAATAAATCCGAGAAGGAATCAAGGTGGTGACGAACAAGAGGATTTGGGGTGTCTTTGAAATATGTTTCTATGACGTGCCTCGCAACTTCCATTACTTTCTCAGCAGAAAAACAAGAATGGCTCTTAGCGAAATCCTTGTTGCGGTTGTTGTGACTCTAGTGTTACTGGCGCTATACAAATACGTGATAAACCCCCAGATAGTCATACCTGCAGGTAAAGGTTCCCCATGCCCTGATCAGTGGCTGTTCAATGTTGGAAGTGGAATGTGTGAGCCCCAGTATACTACTGAGTGCCGTCCATTTGACCCTAAGACGCCGACGCTTCAGACCCCAGAAGCCAAGTGCAACTTAGCACATACTTGTGGAACTGATTGGCCAGCAAATTGTCCTTGAATTTGCGCATACCGAGAATCGAACTCGGGTACAGGCCTTATAAGAGCCTGGGACTGACCACTGTCTTATATGCGCATCTTAAATAAGTGTGCTCCATGTATATTGGAATGACCGGGTCTGAGTCAGGACAACCCAATTTCAACCTTATTCTTCTTTACAAATTTGAATGACTCTTTTGTAATTACTTTATCGTAATTGTTATTAATGTAACTAACAATATGTCTTGCTATTGTTGAAATATTTGTCTGCTGAATGTTTAGATTGTAATTCTCTTCAACGCTTAGAAGACTGTTTTCTTTATACCACGGCAAGTGCTTTGCCGTAAAATTTCCTGCAATGCGAATATGCCTACCGGTAAAGTTATTATGTTGTGGATTATTCCGTTTATTTACTAATGCAAATGTAGTGTCAACTATGGCATCGTATAATTCATACTCACTATCACTTACCTTTTCCTTCCAATATCTACTCTCAAACTCAAAGATTGGTTGATCGCATAAATACTTATCAATTTGTAAAAATTTATCGGCGTCCGATATGTCTAAAGCAAACCCAATCTTAGCCGCATTGTGTTTGTCTGAAAGTTCACTCATAATATCTATAAAATTAGACGGTAAGTTTGCATTGAACCCTAGGTCTGGATCTGTTAGAACAAACTTATCAGGCATCATATTGTAGATATGGTTGTTATTATGGTTTGTGACCCACGGCCCGTCGTTTACAATATTATAGTGTACTTTTACACCTACAGTTTTGAGATATTCTACAGTTTCTTTATCCCTACTATCATTATCCATAATCATAACATCATTTAAGTATGCTGGATTTATCTTTTCTAATTGATCAAGTGTATTCTTTACATATCTATAATTGTTGTAGCAAACTATAATTATAGGTATCATTTACCATTTGAAATATTTTAAGTATTGGATTATATCGCATAAGAAGTTTAGATTGTTTCAAAATAGACAAGTAATGTATTCTGAAGTATATCGACCAACAATGTTGGACGATGTTATTGGGTATCGTGAAGAAAAAGAGTCCTTACGAAAGTATCTTGAATCTCGTAATTTTCGTAAAGCTATTATGTTATCTGGTCCACCAGGAATAGGTAAGACCACGTTGGCATTAGCGGCTGCTCGTACGTACGGGTTTGACCCACTTGAAATCAATGCTTCCAGATCTATTCGTAGTTTCGAAGATGTTGAAAAAATAAAGGATGCGTGCCGTTCTGCCGTGAATATACATTCATTCATTCGCGGCGAAACGAGTATGAAAACATGTGTGATTTTAGATGAAGTTGATGGTTCAGACCCCCACGCCCAAAACAAGATTGTAGAATGGATTAAAGATCCTACCAGAAAAGTTCCAATCCTGTGCACTGGGAATGAACTACCTACAATCTTCAAGCGAAATACAGAACATATTGAAACTTTGAGGTGTTTTCCACCAAGAGCTATGGATTTACAAATGTTCTTCCCCGAGCACGATGTGTCTACGTTAATGAAAGATTGTAATCATGACGTACGAAGAATGTTGCATCGAATCCAGTATGGTGAATCAGACACTATTCCTCGGTTTGTGGCGCCTCCGACTGGGTTGGCAGTGGAGCGGCAGTTCGTAATGCGGCAGTCGATGTTTGGGCTTCCTGACCCGTTTCACGAATATCGTGGCGACAGACTGGACAACGAACACTCATTGAAAACCAGTTCACGATACAGGACCGATGGTACTCGTGCTGACAAGCCCGAATCCGTACCCCGCCAGAAGAAATTGGCTCCTGGCAAATTGCGCAAGGAGAAGAAGCCGTCCGAATAGTTTCCAGACCGGCATTGATTTGGTTCGTAGAAGCAGTCACTGGAACTGGATCGGAAAAGTTACGAGCCACCCCACCTGCTGCAGCTGGAAGAGTTACCGTAAGAAGAGCCTGGGTGAAATCACCATAAACCCGACTTGTATGAACACGACTCAACAGTTCCAAAACGAGCGCCTCATTATTCAAAAAACGTGCAACAAGCGTAGTTCGAGCTGGAAAATTTATGGCTCGAAGTGTGTCGTTACACAGAAACTCTGTTCGGGCCTCCATCAGTTCGTGCAGAAGATCAATAATACGTTCGTCCATTTCCATTTATTATTTGAATGGTTTAAAACCACTTATTTATATAAATAATAAACCCACAATAAGTTTACAGAAACACACCATAATGATCCATATGTGCCATATTTTGCATGATTTATGAAAAAATACGCAAGTAATCCAAGCATAATTAGCGATACTTCTACAGATAATATGTAATACGTTCCCAAAGCTAACCCTATCCAATATGCTAATGCTGGAAGAGATATCACATCAAAGTTCCACTTCCATTCAAAATGCCCGTCTTTAGCCTTAACAAATCTAAGATCACGAGATCCATACATTAATTCAGTTGCTGTCTGAAGAATCATATATGGCAAAATAAACGAGTATTTCTTTGCTTCATAAAAAGCTGCTACAGGTTGTGCGTATAATACTACTTTTCCGGCTATAGCAAGTATCCTTTCATCAATAGCATGTATCCACCTCAATCCTTCTACAAGTTGCATTTGAGATACAACTAATGGGAACAAAAAGGGTTTATTGTTACGATATAAATAGGTTGATAATACTAGCCCAATTATCCATGTCCCAAATGAAACTTCTGGGCTATAACACATATTACTTTTATACCAACAAACAATACATTAAGAAAGAGTCGCCTAAGTTATCTCGACCTGTTAGCGTTTATATTTCTAACGTTTCAGGAACATATCCATAGGACCTACTTTGTGCTTCTTTAGGTACTGTGCGCTCATAAACAGTAGGGAATCCAGATCCTTTTCCTTCAGTTTCAAAACTTTTAAGGTAGCTTCTTCTTCGTCCAGAGTTTCACGATACTCTTCATAAAACTTCGAATAATCCCGTTTCTTATACCCATCCAAATCTTCAATAGCCAGAGCAAACAGTTGTGCTACCGGGTTCTGGATCTGGTTCGTAATGTAGAATTCGGTATCGGGTTTCATCTTCTTCTCGCGGACATAATCTACATGCTCAATCTTATCACCCTGCTTCTTCTCGTCCTTTCTGTTAGCTACATACACATATGCTAACCGGTCACCAACCTGAGGCTTATTTCCTGCATCACGTTCTTCCATTCGGTCAGCTAGAACTCGGTGAGCAATCTGTCCAGGATTTTTGTAATCGTCACGCAGCTGCTTGGAGAGAATAAACTTTTCTAAAGGGTACTCGTTCTTCATTACCTTAACTAACATTTCCTTGACTAACTTCTCAGCTACTTTAATGTTACGATGTTCCATGAGAGAATCCAGCGCTCCTCCGAAAATGTCTTTTACAATCGGAGCGTTATCACGACGTTTGAGTGCAACGCCCATGGTCTTACGCTTACACTTCTTGACATCGTCCTCATACATCATACCTACATACCGCTTACGACAGAACAGAATGAACGGATAAAACGTTTTCTCGTACTCAATCTTATGTGCCTTTCGCCCTGAAGCTGTAATTCTATCGGCTGCCTTCTTACCTAGTTCAATACTCTCTGCTAGATCTTTTGTAGCAAACTTGACGAAGATCGAATCTGTATCGCCGTATATCACCTCTCCTCCAAACTCAGTTTCTACAATTTTTTTGGCATCGTAAATTTTTTGACGTCCCACAGCAGTAGTACACGCTGCAACTTCCAGACGCCTGATGGGCGAGGTGCGTGATCCACACTGACCATACACTGAATTGGCTACAACCTTGTATGCCAACTGAAGACCATTCAGTACCGATTTCTGTGCATCGTCATCAATCTTCTCCATTAACTTCCGGGTTTCCTTACGCTTTTTTAGAAGAAGATCTAGGGTCAGAGGCAGAACGCCTAGTGTACGAGGATCCGAGTTTGGCTGGACGAATCCGCATGTTATACGACCATTAGCGACTTTATCTTCCCCAAACGTATCGTATGACACTTCATCAATTTTGTATCCTTCGGCAATCAGGTCAGCACCATCTGGTCCTTCCTGCTTAAGTTTCTTTCCGGCAGCCGAGAAGGTTTTTACATACACCAGCGTATCGGGTGACAGGTTATAGGCAATCATGTTGGAAGGGTATAGCGAATTGAAATCAAGTACTGGAATTGGTTGGTCCAGGTACATTCCAATTTTAGGAGGCAGGACGATTGCACCTTCGTATGAAGCGTTTCCTTCCAACCCTTCTTGGGTCATAATGATCTGGTTACGTTTAGAAGCATTGTAAACAACAGCTGAGTAAATCTTGATTCCTTGCCCACGTAGAAAGATGTACTGAACAGGAACACGACATACATCAGACATTCCCCGCGCGTTTACGAGAGTGTCGAGTTTGGCCATCAAAGTAAGCACAAGATCACAGTCCTGGATACAGTACTTGGCAATAACGGCTCGGTCGTCGGCAGATCCACGATGAGACGCAAACATCTCTTGGGCTGACGTGTCGTCTTTAGAAAACGACCATTCGAGCTTAGAGATTTCGTCATCATTCAAATCGTGTAGAATTTTGGTATCTGATTTCACAATAAACGACCTGTCTTCTTTCTGGATAACTTGGAACTTTTCTCCTTCGCGGTAAGGATTTGTAGTGTTGGTCATCACATCAAACCGAACTAGGTTTCCTGTAAATAATCCACGAGTACTTTTTGTGTAAATTTTGATACTCAAGTCGTCAATACGTTCAATTTTTGTAACCTTGTCCCTCAAGAAAGTGTTGGCTACACTATCTAGCTTGTACGAATCCAAGTTTTGTTCACGACGAACGCTTAGAAGAAGATCTACTGCTAGTCGACCGTCAACTTCCAAATACCTTACCGCAAACTTCCCAGACGCCAACTCAAATGTCTTTTTTACAGTAGGAGCACACTCCGCTGTCTTCCACTTGTTTTCTACCCGACCAAGACGCAGAGTTAGGTTACGATACTCTGCCCTGTCGGCAATATATCCATCATCAAACCCAAACGTATTATATCCCGCCAAGATATCTGGATTCTCAAACCTCACACATTTCTGGAACTCTTCCAATAAATGTTTTTCGTTACGACAGCTGACAAAAGTTACCGAATCGTCTTTAGATGGAGTGCAAGTTCCTGAAACGAACACAAAACGCTTGTACGAGTTCAGCATATCGTCAGTGTAGCGAAATGAGATGCCTATCTGGATAATCTCATCTTCTGGGTTTGAAGACACAGGAAAGTTTCCGGATGCCGAGTACGTTTCAATATCATAGGCTGCAGCATACAGTGGGATATTGGCTGTTGGTTCGGGAGTGACGTCCTTGTAGTCCACCGTGAACGAAACATCGACATTCTCGTCGTCATCCGCTTCTTCTTCGTCAGCTTCAAATGAGATTGGAGAAGCTGGAGAAATATCTAGTTCGTGAAACAGTCTGATGAACGGAGGAAGATTAGCTTCATAAATATCTTCCAGACGAATCTTACGATCACCAATCTTCATCGCATCCTTCAGAGTTTTTAGAGCAGTCTTGAACATCCAAATAGCTGGGAACGTAAGCTTCCACACTTTAATTGGCTTCAAACCACTAAATCCTCGCATGGCATCCAACTTGAATTCTTGACTGATCTTCAGACCCCGCATCTGCTTCCCCCACGCTGTTTCAATAGCCGACTGAATCATTTGTCCAGTTTCGCCGTCAGCTGATCGGAGATAGAAGTAAGGTTGGAATCCAGTAAGCCGGACTTTTGCGACGCGATCGTCATCCAGTCTACCGAACACATCAACAACGTACTTAAAGTTCGCATCGTTCTCCAGCCAATCACAAGGTTGGAGTAACATAGTTACTTAAATTAAGTTCGGATGAGTTAAATTCGTTTTATAGTAATAAGATGTCGTCTAACTTTGGGCTACCGTTCATGTATGCCAATACCCGAGACGGATCGGCTTGGCGTGATACTGCTGTAAATGAGGCCAATACTGCCGGGCTGAAAAATGCGGCTCCTTCAGGATGCGGAAATAATTGGGCGGTTGCTGCCTCAATTCCCGGTCTGATTCCTATGGGTAACTATGGTAACTCCCCCGAGGGTGGATGCGCTATTGATACACAGTCCGAACTGCTGTTCGGTGCACCAGGTACGGTCCGTATGAAGGGACCTAAGCAGATCTTTGCTCGTCCTTTCGCCACGACTCCTAACCTAGGTATGGGAAGCATTGAAGGCATTGATGACCAAAGCCGTGTTATGTTTGGCCATTCGACTGCGAACCGGAAGAGTATTCAGACGGTAACAGACAAACAATTTCCGGTATTTGAGCCTCTAATTGAAGAGCGGGTAGCTGACATTCCTGACCATAACTATTTTGTGGAGCCGTTTCTTCGGGGAGGGTTCTCGGCACGCCTAGTCCCGCGAAACCGCGTGGATTTGACGAGTTGAGGTATTTATCATCCATCTTCTTCAATATATCACGTAACTGCTTGATGTCCTGTTCTTCCTGGGTGTACGTCCTCACCGGCTTTATAGCTTCGTAATACTTACGAGCAGCATTTTTAGATGGAGGTAGAATCTTGTCTACTGCATCCTCTACATTATTGGTTTCGGCATAGACTCTCATCGCTTCATCTTCGGAACATCCAGTCAATTCAATAATTGTCTGGATATGCTTGTTCATTTTTGTAGTATTAATGTAAATAACCTGAAGATGCGTTTCATTGATGCGCTCTGCCCCCCTGCTCTTCTCTACCTGCTGTACATCGTGGTCCACGTAGGACTGGATATCACACTCAGCCTATATGCCACCGCAGCCGCAAAGGTCGTGATGGGTGTGGCTGGTGTAGTGATTCTAGATGCTCTGTGCTCTGTTGATCTCGGTGTCGTTTCTTGGGCGATTGTAGCGACGCCATTCATCATGGTGGCGCTGGCAACCTCTATTTCGCTGGGGCTGGGCATTGATCGACAGGTCGGACTTGCGATACGCGAGGGGTTCGCGTCGCTCACAGGCGACAACCTGAAGAACCGCGACCGCCTAGTGTCTACCCTCAAGGACGAGGTTGGCGCTCTGCCGCTTTCACAGGATTCAACTTACTAAAGTAAATGCTCTTTGTCGCTTGGCTGTATCACCAGATCTTCCACTGCTGCCGTAGAATTGACAGGGTCCTATTTGCTCCAGACAAGAACAGTGATTCTGGTGTTCCAGTAAGTAGTCTTCCATGGCTATGGGTTGGAGCTAAGTACCCAGACGGAGTGACTATTGAGTACACGAACGAACTCAATGATAATATATATTTTGGTGCTCATGTTACTACAGAATGGCTGAACGAAGTATTTGAAGTGGCGGATGTTACTTGGCGGTACCTTGATCCTAAGACGTTAGAAGAGATTGATTTTCCTTCATCTGGATTTGTAATAGATGATCCCAAGCCAACAGACTCTGAAAACAAGACTGACGCCGCAGATCCTGGCAAAGATCATACTGAGTAATAAAGATCACTTTGAAACTGCCGAAGAGTTTATTGAAATGAACAAAGTATTCGTAAAAGATACCTTAATTGATCGGATAATGCTTTGGGTAGATATGGTTATAAGCCCTTTAATTACGCTGATTTCAGCCGTGTACTACGGTGAAGCCCCATCTATTTTAAGTATCATGGGGCTTTATAAAACTGTGAGTATGTGGAACGACTGGATCTATTTCCAGATCTTGAAGGCCGAAGTTCACGAATGGACAAGTATTGTCAAATCCATTGGTGGTCCGTTTATTGCTACTAATGATCCCGTATATCATTCTTACGTGTACGCTGATGGGATGCAGCGTCTACATTACATCTGCATGGGCGGTGCTCCATCCTTACCAAAAAACTGACTGAATGTCTTGAGAAGTTCAGCGCCTTGCTCGATCGCAGGTTTCATCTCAGACAGTGAACCCATTAATTCCTTTTGAAGTCCCATGAGCTCCTTGGTGTCGCGGCGCATACCACCAATCTGCTCAGGGCTTAAATTACGATACGCATGTAGGATCGTCGTACCTACATCTACATGCGGGTCATCCGTCTTCGGCGGTGCAGGTTGAGGATCGTCATCTTTTGACTTTCCCTTCCCTTTCTCGGGCTTCTCATCCTTATCTTCATCCTCAAAGCCCTCATATGACCGCTTTGTGACCATTGAAATCAGGTACACCAGAACCAATCCAACCAGTACCGAAAGAGTATGGCTCAGCTTACCTACATGGTGAGAGAGCATGTATCCCAGAATCACCCAGGCAATTGTCATAGCGAGGCGGCGCTGGTACAGAAAAACTGCCACTACGGCAAAAAGTAGACCGGCAATCAGTGTGTCCATTATTTATACAGCCTTGACAAAACTTCCAAAGCCCGAACTGGGTCCAGCGCCGTGGTCGTTGAACTTCCCGTAAAAGGGAACACCAACATTATCACGCGACGTTACACCAGTATAGTTCGCCATTCCTGCTACACCGTCGCCACCGAATGCAGCCGCAACTCCTCCATACTTACCACCGCCACGCATCTTACGGCGCGTACGCCGTCCCACCTTCTTGGATCCACGACGCTTACGACCGGCACCCAGAACCGCGTTATTACCGGCGCGAGTCGAGTTAGCTACAAAATCACCCATCTCGGAGCTGCGTCCCCATTCCATAGCACCTGGAGCAATTGCTCCGGTGGCACCATAGTATCCGCCACGCAACTTCCTCGTACGACCACCCTTCTTGGTCTTGCGGACTTGGGTGGGCCCGAAAGACTCCTTATGTCCTTTCGCCAGGTCCCTGATCTGTGAGTCCGAAAACGTAACAACTTGCGATGGCGTCAATACACCCCCACGGCGAACTTTAGTGGGTGGAAACGCAATAGTTGGATTCCCAGTCTTATTACTGTAGTCATGTGGAGGCCTCACTGGTCCATCATCACCTCCGCGGCGACGGCGAGCTCCGTGTTTCTTGGTAGACTTACGAGCCATTTAATCTATAGAAGGAATGTTTTCCAACACTGTCCATGATCCATCATCGTTCTTCGAGCATTTGAGTTTGAACGCCGAACCTTTCGAACGCAGAAATACTGATGTTTTCAAATCGGGTACTTTTAAGTACCCTCCAGCTGCAACTTCGTAACAATCAGGGATTGGAAGTTTCGTAATATCCTGTCTGTCATCTGAATCTGTGAAATACCCATGTTTACCAGGTTCATCGGGATGCTCTTCGTATCCCCTGACTCGGTGAGTCTTATTCAAATCCTTTTTGTGAATTAATTGAGCCGTGAACTTTGTTGGATAAATGAAAGTGTCCATCAGATCTTTGAGCCAATGGTACCGTTGTTCAAAGGTCGAACAGGCAAATACACAGTTGGAATTGAATATGAAAATATCGGATATCACAAACTCGAACGGACCCATCTTTTCAGCTCGTAAGAAGGTATCTCCGCAAATACGTTCGTCCACAATACACGGAATACGACGACACTCCTGTGCGGTCATCCAAAGACACACGGGAATAGCGTTTTCGTATGTAAAGATTATCCATCCTGATGTTCCAGTAGTTTGAGGGACTTTAAAGGTCTTACAGTCCGTCGGGACGGGTTTCCTGAAGACCAGGCGGGAGCTCGGGGTCCACGCGTAAAGAGTCTGAAGCTGGTTTGCGCGGCTCATAGTCTGGTAATTTTACTTCCTGAGATTGCTGGGTGAAAGCCGGTTCGTTTTTCGGAAGCTGTGGCGGTCCCTGTTGGAGGTAAGGAGAGTGAACTGGTGGTGGCGGAGGTGGTGCCTGCTGCATTGGGACAGGGACATTGCGGTAAATGATCTGGGGTTCCGGAGGATACAGGACACGCGTAGCCACATAAGCAAAAATCTGTAAGATGGCTAGAACACATATTGTTGCTAGCGCGATATACAGAACATCTAGTGCTATCATTTGTTGATCGTTTAGGTTTTTCAGGCATCGTCTATAACGTACAGTTCCGAATACTGGTTTCCGATTTCCATCCACATCTTTTTGTGGTTGAAGATACTATACGTAACTGGTTCACTGTACATAACCTTAGCCGGAACTACTCCGTCCCATACTTCTTCAGTATAATCCAGAATATCTGTATCAGTTGTCACAAAGTGACGGCGAATCTTCATTTGGGGAATGTATGCCCATCCGTCATCGCACCATAGGACCTGTACTTCCTTTGTTTCCCGTATAGTTGGGAGCTTGAATGGTACCTTGCGTCCGTTGTACCGCTTGATTTGCATTATTTATATGTATTGATGTTAGTCCCATTTGAATCCGTATTTCCGTCGATCGTTGAATGATTTCACATAGATACAATGTGTCAAAGAGAGCATTATGAAGTTGGTTTACTTTTACGAGTTGTCCTGTAACATGCTGATACAACTCGTTTAGTTTTGGATACTTGTATCCACTCCTCCCTCGAAGCTTACACATAGCTGTACCGATTTCCATAGTACAGAACTTACGTTTCGCAAAACCGCGGAACGGAATGCCCAAATCCCAATGTATAGCGTTGATAATAACATTCAGGTCAAATTTCAGATTGTGAGCTACCATTATGTCACACTGTTCACCATTGAATGCTGCCATAACATCCTGAAGCGGGATTCCAAACTCCAGGGCTTTATCTTGAGTTATTCCGTGAATACGAGACGATTCTTCGGGGATTGTCCACTTACTAGGCTTTACAATATAACAATGAGTCTTCATCACCGAATTGGTTTCTGAATCCAGAATAGCCCAAGAAATGGACACTAGATGTGGCCAGTTGTCGGACGATTGAATAGCTGGTAAACTTGAATCTTTTGGAAGACCAGTAGTTTCTGTATCGAAGACTAAGATCTTCATTCTTAGTTTTCGGACCCAGGATTTAAACGATTTCGTTTTACGCAGTGTGGAGGAGATAGTATGCTACGGCGCCAAAGACTAGAGAATGAACCGCCAGGCCATAAGTCGTCGGGCAGCCGCCGCTGGCAACACGCAGAGTCTCAACGTAATGAGGGGCAACTGATCCAACGATTGTGCCTACCAGACGGTCAACAATGCTGTACGTCGTAGGCGAGCTGAGCACGAAGAAGAGGACAGCCAGAGTAAAGCAGTGAACAAACTTCTTGCTGAACATTTATGCCTTACGTAGAAAATGTCTTCTGAGTTTGAATAATTGATTTAAGCCATTCGGGAATATTTTCCACAATATTTTTGACAGTGATAATGTCCTGAGGAACTGGATAATGAATATCCAACGTATTACTTTCGCAAATAAAGAGACACGCGCACGTCAGGAAACATATGCGCTGTTTCAAAAGACTTGGGTTCCAGCGTAAGCAATGGAGTTTATAAAGTGCATCAATATACGGGGCCAGAACTCCTGCTTGAGGGGAGGATCTAGCAGAGCTCTGGACGATCTCCCAAAATATCCAAACTACGTGTCTAGAATGGTCATTGGAAATATAAGGGTTCGGGCGATAAGAGCAAAACAAGTGTTCTTTACGGGTCTTTTTGTACACACTGGCAAACTTCAAAATCCATGAGATCCAGTAAAGAGATCGCGTGAAATCCCGTGATTCGGGGCGTAAACAATAAGCCAGTTCATTCAGAGAAACATACAAATCTAATGGGTCATCTTCTTTCAGTAAATGCCGAACGTAATTTGACGATGGTGCTTTCAAGTTTTCGGTAATAGTTACCTGCTGGAAATCGTGTTCGGGTTTGATTGATGGAAGTGAAGGCAGCTTATTTTTACGAGTGAGTGCTACTGTTGCTGCCGCTTCACATACTAAATTCCGAACCGCATTATTGTTACGCATATCGGTCATAGCCATGAGCGAATACTGTCCTTCATATAGCGCGAACTTTTCATAAGCTTGAACTAGGTAGAGAAACACATTTGGGGCTGCACGATTAATATGTTTGGCTGATGATTCAAACAAGGTAGTCCACAAAGAATGCACAAGACCGGAACATAGGAGTTCCAGAGTCCAGTAACAAGCGTAATCTGCGTGACCTAGTTTAACGTTCTCATCCAGAACTTTGTAGACGTGTGTCCGCAAATGTCCAGAGAAAGTAAATTTTTGAAAATCCAAGACTGTTCGTCCGTCGCTCACAACGACGTTCATTATTTACGGCTTTAGATGAGAAGCATATGATATAAACGCTAAATTCTTCGTTCTACTTTCTAAAATAATTTAAGTAGAAAAGTATAAACATAATAAATGGTTTATGGATTCATTTACAAAATTACCAATTCGGTAAATGATAAAGTGTATTATGGTCAGACCAAATCAAACCCTCCATCTCATAGGTGGAACCGTCACAAATATAGTAGTAAAAAAGACTGTAATGTACCGATACATTGTGCTATGCGTCTACACGGAATAGAAAAATTCAAGTTTGAAATTGTCTGTTCATGCGATACATTAGATGAGTTAAATAAAAAAGAGATAGAAGTAATATCTACTAATAACTCTTACTGTCCAAATGGTTACAATATTATGAAAGGTGGAGACAACTTTGAAAGAAGTGCAGAACATAGGAAGAAAATAGGAGATGCTCTACGAGGATTAAAGAGAACTCCTGAATATTGCCAAGCAATGAGTATAGCTCGTAAAGGAATAAAACGTGGTCCATTCACACAAGAACACAAAGATAAAATAAGTCAAGCGCATAAAGGTAAGAAAAAGCCCCAAACGCCTGCACATATAGAAAAAAGAAGACAACAACAAATTGGACAGAAACGGTCGCCCGAAACAATAGAGAAACAACGCCAAGCCCGTATAAATTGGTGGATTAAGAAAAGGGAACCCGAAAATCACCGTTGAAAATAGCACAAATATTGGTATTCCTTACCGCATCTTACCAGATCTACGGTTTCCACATGAGAGAAACCAGATGTGCGAATAATATTGATCATACGTTCTTTGGAAGGCATGTACATTGAAAGCTTGTTCTCGCGGTACTTGATACCTTTATTGTCAGAAGGATCGTAGTACGAAAACACTTCGTCGTACGAGGCGTCATCTTCATCTGCCTTCTTTTTGAGTTTGCCACTGTATTTGAACTTATCAAAGTACACTATTGATTCCGTCTGTCGCTCTATATTATACTTCTGTAACGAGAAGGCGGCAAACGGGGACGATAGATCATGTAATGGATCAAACTTATCGGGATCAACTAAGTGAACAATAAAGTACCCACCTGGTTCAAGCCATTGGTAAGCGTTATCAGAAAGAATGCGGGGGTTCTGGAACATATAGATTGAGAACCCTAAAAGCAAACAATGACTGAACGATTTGGGAGAATATAACTGGGCTAACGTAACATCTCCTTTATTGAATTTAGCAGAGGGACACCTTTCACGAGCTTTAGCCATCATTGCATCCGAAGTATCAACTCCAATATACGACACTCCCAAATCGCGGAAAAACTGAGCATGAGTTCCGGTTCCACAACACATATCCAGAACTCTTACAGAAGTGGTTTCGCGTTCAGCTAACGAAACGTCCTGCATAGACACCTCTTCGTACTTGATACGCTCATTCGAGTTCCAAAGAGAATCATAAATAGAAGCGTACATCTCGTCATAAATCTCAGAGTCGTGTAACTCTTCTGACTTCCCATCCTCAAACCCTTCAATGGATGAATACCATACGGTCAGACCATACATTAAGAATATAAGAACAGCTAGGAAGATATACGCTGTTTCCATTAGTTTTACTTTAGACGATTTCCTCCTAAAATTGAAGGCGGAGGTGCTGTATATTTACGATACTTCGAATATGCCAAAAAGAAAGCTGCTGCCCCTAGAACAGCTATAAGGATGTAGAGAAGTATACCCATTAAATCAATTTCAGTTTCAGGTTTACCCTGTAACTTCCACTGACGGTCTAATACATCGGCTTTAGACTTTTCAGCGTCGTAATCTTTCTTCAAATACGGCATCCCACCGTCCGATGTCATAGACTTTGCCAAATCTGCAAACTTGGACTGTGAATTAAGCTGGGCAGTCAACATTTCAAACTGCTGACGGTATCCTGACAATACAGGTTCAATAGTATGTTTCGCCATACTTTCTTTGTGATCGGATAACCATTCCGGACCATTCAAAAGCGTATAGTAATCAAGCTGAGCTTGTTTATCAGACGGATTCGCATCCATCGCAGCTTTCAGAGAGGCAAGCTTCTTCTCTTTAAGGCAGTCTGGACCACAATCTGGAAAGAGTGACGTCATTATTTAAAGTCAGGTAAATTCCGATAACCAGTACGACTAAAGCAATAGCATGTACATACCATCCGAACGGTGAAAAGACTGCATACACTAATGCCGTTATCGCCAGAGTCACGACGAACTTTTGGATAGTTGGCTGAATACTATTCAATTGATCTAGAGTCTTCTTCTTATTTTGTAGATCCGTTTCAACTTGGCTTATACGTGTATTGGCATTAGTCTGAGCCTTCGTGGCCTCTCCAAATAGATGATTAAACAGAGATTTGAACATGGATAACTGTTTGTTAACATTCATAACCTGTGTCTGCTTACTGTACTCTTTTGTAACATCGGTCTTAATATCGTCACGATTCTTATCTAGAGGAGCAATTGAACCAGTGATAGATCCGTAGTCAGGGTTTGCAATGCGGTTAAATATATTTCCGACACTTCCTTCTGTAGAAGATGTCATCCAAAGCTGTTTAGTGGCCGGATCTCCAGTCAAGTAAAGAGGCATGTACCCTTGGGTATTTAAGGGAGTGATTTGGGGAATTGAACAATCACCGACACATTCTGAAACACCTGCGCCATTTATGACAAATAATCCAGTCTGGTCTAGATCTCCAACCAATGAACTCACTGGTCTACCCTGAAGACCAGCTACTGGTGCCCATCCGGTCTGTAAAGTTTCATCGGTCTTCATGGCGTTTCCAGAACCATCAATGCCGTATAATGCACTCGAACTGGATGATGTGATTTTCACTGATATATCCCCCACAGGCATAGAGTTTGACATTGATAATGGTTTAGGGATTTTGACTTTCTGGTTAGATGCTCCCTGTAACCAAATGTACGTTTGTGTAGAGAAAATGTTAGTTGGTGAAAATTGAGGTGTACTCACCTGAATCACCGACCAATCTGTCTGATTATTTGCAGTTTTTACCGCTATAGATGTAGTGGACCCACTAAGGAATAGTAAGTATACATTTGTTTCATCTGTTGCAATATCTAAAGTTGTGACCGGGGGTGAATTCTGGACTGGATTCAGATTTAGATTGTAAGCTCCCGGAGGAGCTTTCGAATATGAATTCCAGTTACCTGACGAATAATTGGAAATTGGACCGACGTAGAATTTGGATACTCCATCCGAACGCACCATCTTCGTGTAAGGACTTTCAAATGAAATATATACTGGATTTCCCTGGTCGTCTACATCAGAATTTATTATAGGAATATTTCCGGAAATCCACCGACCTGACAGGTATCCTAATGACGAAGGCTTAGGAGGTTGAAGTTTTGTAATATCCGCCTCTTCCCAATTACCAGTGCATGGTTGCTGGCATACGTACACTTTATTTACAGAATTAAATCCCCAAAGGTATCCAGCTGAAGACGATGAAGCTTTGACTAGAGAACCAGGTATATTCGCCCATTGTTGGACCGAAGATAGCTGAGTTGTTAAGGTGGTATTAATACCACTTGTGTTCGTATCAAAAGCGGACTGAAAATCCGTCATTATTCAATTAGCAGTATAAAGTTCTGGTTATTTTAGTTAGAACTTGACGAAGTTCTTGGAGGCTCCGAATAAGTTTAGACGAGGTGTAACAGGTCCCTCCTCAAATCCACGCGTCATCGGGCGATCACTAATCTTAACGCCCTGCTTTACCATCTGACCCTTAACGATGATAGCGCGGCGCTTCATCTCCAGAAGCATAGAGTAATCGGTAGCGGGTCCCTTTCCACCATTGGCAGGAGTAGTGCCTTTGTTCAGTCCTACTGTAGTGGGCATTTATTTAGTGTCGGAGAAAAGTAATGCAAGCGTTCGAAGATTCGCGAAAAACTGATCTTCAGAATTTTCAGACGCAATATGATTCTCTGAAAACCCAGTATTCTACTGCCATTTATGCTGCTATTCAAGAAACTGATACCGCTGCTCAGAACAATCTTATCCAGCAAGTTCTAGCTATAAACCAGAACTTGACAGATTCTATTCGAGGTATTATTACTCAACTCAGTCAAGGCACTGATCAAATTGATACAGCTACACTTGAAAGCTTAACGACTGATCTAATCAAGTACCAGCAAGACTACCAGAACTTGAAGACATCGATTGACAAGCTTCAGACACTAAAAATGATTCAAGCTACAGCAACTAAAAAGTTAGATGCCGCAATTTGGGCTTACAACATATACTTGGCCGCACTGACAATTCTGTGTTTGGTAATTATCATGTTAGCTATTCGGGCGTCATGGACCACGAGTGTGGTCAAACAGGTGACAGGTGGGTTTAAAACACTTGTAGGAGGACGATAGTGACCAACAATACCCCAATTAAGTTGTACTGAGTCTGGTGTGAAAAAGGGACTGGCGGTGGGGGCTGACGCATCTGAGCCGCAGTAACTCGATCCCTTTGTTTATGTATTTCAATACCAATATTGTTCAAAGCGTCCTGTTTGTCAGCGAACATAGATTTGGCATTAGATCCTAATGCATCATTTATGGAGGTAGTATTGTCGTGTACCTGTTTGCTGAGTGAATCTATGATTGACTGTAGTCCATCCTCTGCTGCTTCATATGCTTTCTTATATGATTCCTTTCCAGTCGTAGCATACTGTAGATAGTTATCGTGGTAAGTTCGGGATAGAGTATCGAACTGGTTATCCATTTGTTGTTTCCGCGACACAAATTCGCCACCGTTTATTTTCAGCCGAAGTATCACACATTCCAGTGACTTCGACAACATCACCCGGTCTAGCACCCAAATACTTCGCCATCGCATCCTGACTCAGAATATGAGGAAGGTTCATCATATTAGCATAGGACTTCGAAAGTTCAGCCTTCTCCTTATCATCCAGCAACCGATGTTTCGGAACCAGATGATGCTTGGAAATATTGAAATACAAACTTGCAAGTAGGAATACCTGAACGAAATTGTTCTCTCGATTTGCGTTATGGTTTATGAGTGAAGCCAGAACACGGTCACTTAGTGACGTTTCGCTGATAATCACCATACTGGAATTGTACCCGTTCTCCTTGGCAAACTCTACAAATGGAGCAATAGTCGCGATTCGGTTCTTGGTACTATAAACAACCAGAACTCCACCGAAATTGTACATGTGTGTTTCATCCATGGCGGGAGTCACTGGATCCATCACATCTCCCTTGATTCCGCGATCAAGTAGCATCTCCTTCAGTGTCTTCATTGCTCGGTCGTCCATTCTCTTTACTCTTTGGATACTACGAAAACGGCATTCCATTTTTACGCTGTAGATATGTAAATGAAGGACTGGGCATTTGTAGCACTTCTGGCTGGATTAGCCGTTGTTGGATACGTTATCTACAAGTCGCGCGAAGGATTTGAGATTGCGTTTATTGATAAGACAAACGACAGGAAGACCGATGAAACTCGTACTTCGTCCTATGTGCAGCAGACGAATCATTACAAGCCCACTGAACCAGCTCCAAGGCCTCCTGCGGGCGTAGAAACTCCTTACCGCGTTAACACCTGGAACTCCTACGTTCCTTTTTGAAAACAGCTTAAGCGCTTGAAACATGAATAGTCAAATGAGCACAATATGTCTCAATATGATCGTAAAAGACGAAGAACACGTAATTGGACAAACATTAGAGAATCTAGTGAAACATATTACCTTTTCCTACTGGGTGATCTGTGACACCGGTTCTACCGACAAGACCCGTGAAATTATTACAGACTTCTTTAAATCTAAAAACATTCCGGGGGAACTTTTGCAGCATGAATGGCGTGATTTCGGTCATAATCGTACCCTGGCTCTTCAGGGAGCATATAAGAAGGCCGACTATATTTTCATCTTTGATGCCGACGATACCATTCACGGTACTCTTAAGTTACCAAGTAAACTGACCCACGATTTTTACAAGATGATTTTTGGGTCAGGGTTTACTTACTATCGCCCACTTCTCGTGACGGCTCATAAGAAGACGAAATTCGTAGGAGTTTTGCATGAGTTCCTTTCTCTTGAAGAAGGGCATCCGTCTGAAGGTAATATTGATGGAAATTACTTCATTGATTCAGGTAAGACTGGAGCACGTAGCCGCGATAAAGATAAGTACTTGAAGGATGCTATGATTTTGAAAGCCGCTTACCATAAAGAACTAGAAACCGGAGGAGGACTGGCAAATCGGTACGCGTTCTACTGTGCCCAAAGTTTCAAGGACTGTGGTCGTACAGATGACGCTATTGAATGGTATACGCTTGTTGCGGACAAACTCAATTCTTGGGCCCAGGAGAAGTATTATGCGTGTTTAATGGTAGGATTTCAGTACAAAGCTAAGGGGCAGTTCGTAAAAGCGTTAGAATACTTTATGAAGGCCGAACAGTTTGATTCTGATCGTACTGAAGGCGTATTTTTTGCCGCCGAAATGCTGAAAGACGCAGGATTGCACACTTTAGTTGTTCTTCTATATGAGAAGTACAAGAATTATAACAAGACTCCCCAAGACAAACTGTTTTTGTATCAGGACTTTTATAACGATGTTTTCGAATTTAATGCAGGTCTGTGTGCCTATATGTGCAATAATAAGAAACTGTCGTATGAGTGCTGTAAGAAGGTTATCTTAAATAATATTGCTCAACCAGGTATTCGTGATCGGACATTTAAGAACATACGATTCCATATGAACGAATTGAACGATGATAAAGATACGCTTGGACTATTCTATCATCTGACGAATTATATTCAATCGTGTGATGAACCTCGCGAAACTGCAATTATTTGGAATATGCTTTTTAAGAAGAACCGAGGACTTCTGACAGCCCCATCAAAGTTCAAACAGAATCCTGGTAAGCAAGATGTGATTATCACATTTACCTCATGTAAGCGCCTTGATCTGTTCACCGAAACTGTGAATTCTATTTTGAATCATTGGACAGACGCTGATCAAATCAATTCATGGTTTTGTGTTGATGACAATTCATCTAAGGAAGATCGCGCAAAAATGAAGAAGATGTATCCCTGGATCACGTTCTACAATAAAACTTTGCAAGAGAAGGGGCATCGTGAAAGCATGAACATCATTTGGAATAAGCTGAATGAAGTGAAACCCAAATACTGGATTCACATGGAAGACGATTTTCTGTTTCACGTAAAGCGTCCGTATGTCAGCGAGTCTATTAAGTTACTGAAGAAACAACCTGGTATTAAACAGGTCCTATTTAACCGTGGATATGCTGAAACGATTGAGGACGTAGATATGCGTGGATACCTTCCACTAAGTTCTGGCTTTGTTGTTCATGATTACAAGCAGGGCCAGTTTCCTTACAAGAACTGTCACTACTGGCCGCATTACAGTTTCCGTCCAAGTATGATTGATGTTGAAACCATCTTGAAACTTGGAAATTACGATAGTCCTAATACGTTCTTTGAGATGGATTATGCAAAGAAGTGGGTGGATGCAGGATACAAGTCCGCATTCTTTGATATGATTTGTTGCCGCCACACTGGTCGTCTGACATCTGAGCGAAACGATGGAAAGGTTAAGAATGCATACGAACTAAATAACGAGAATCAGTTCAGCAAGTCTAAAAAGATGAAGGTCATTAATCTCAAGCGCCGCCCCGATCGACGTGAAACAATGACAAAACTGTTTGCCGACATTAAGTTTTCTGATTACGAGTTCATTGAGGCAATTGATGGCAAGCAAATCAAGCCGACATTTGAACTCAAGAAGCTATTTGAAGGCAATGATTTTGGATCACGTTCTGGAGTTGTCGGATGTGCTCTTACCCACTATACCTTATGGAAGGCACTGCTGAATAGCAACGACGACTACTACATTATATTTGAAGACGATGTGACCCTATCGCCAAGTTTCAAGAAAGTGTATGATGCATTGACGTCCCGAGATGTGTTCAAGACTCACGATTACCTATTTTTGGGATACCACATGTTCAGTGCCAACCGTGAGGCAACCAAGGATATTTACGTCAAAGAGTCTGGTACAATAACGATTGGGGATATGCAGAATGACTTGAATATTGGCGCTGGATTTGCATACTCTCTAAATAAGAAAGGTGCTCGTATTCTTGTAGATTATATTGCCAAGAATGGTATTAAGCACGGTATTGATTACGTTGTAAAGATTTGTAAGGAGCTGAAATGTACTGAACTGCGGCCACAGATTGTGTTTTCCGAATGGTATGAGCGCACTGGTCAGAATGTTGATACCGATATTCAGAAAGATTACACATCTGTAGATTTTGATAATATTGTGGAAGACTTTACGTTTGTACAGGGATTGGATCATATAGGCGATGATCTATTCTTCAACAAAGTGAATATAGAAGAAGCTAAACGTCTAGCTCTTGGAAATCCTCAGTGTATGGGATTCAATACTCTTGGGTTTTTCAAGAGTAAGGTCAATGTGAATACATTAAAGCAATCACCGTATTTTGGACCAGAAGATGGAATGTATATCAAGAATGTTAAGAATCCGGTAAGTAAACTTCCTAAGTTAAAGCTGATCGGAAACTGGCAGTCATCGCAGAAAATGGCCGAAGAGTTTGGAGTCATGCCTCATGACGGCTTCGAACTTACGTGGAAAGACGAAGCTGATTACTACGCTATCGTAAACTTGCCAAATACCGAAGAGTTCTACGACCCTAAAAAAAGTATGATTTTTCAGATGGAGCCATGGGTATATGATGATTCCAAACCTTGGGGTGTGAAGACATGGGGGGCTTGGGCAAATCCCGATCCTTCAAAGTTCTTGCATGTGAACTCTCATCGAATGTTTCTGAACCCAGCTCAGTGGTCTTTGAATGGAGATCTCACAACCCTTCCTCCAAAAAAGGATGAAACTGCTATTATTTTGAGCAATAAAACGAACGATACAGGTCATAATTTACGTATTCAGTTTGTGCGTGACATGCAAACAATTCATGTGTATGGCAAGGAAAACTACCACAATCTTACGTCCTATAATGGACCTGTCCCAGATGACAATCGGTACAGTGTATACTCAAAGTACAAGTACGTTTTGGCGGTAGAAAACAACTCAGAAATCAATTACGCGTCTGAAAAGATATGGGAACCTTTGATGTGTGAGTGCTTACCATTTTATTGGGGATGCCCAAATTTGGAAACCTATATTGATCCCCAAGCGTTTGTTCGTCTGCCATTAGAAGACCCTGCAAAGGCTTCCGAAATTGTTCGTAAAGCCGTCGAAGAAGACTGGTGGTCCCAACGTATTGATGCTATCCGATTAGCTAAGCAGAAGATCATCAACGAACTTGGATTTTTCCCGCGAATTAGGAACATTATTGCCCCAACTAAAACGATGAAAGCTATTGTTCTGACTCTTCACAGTAGTAAGGACCGCATTCCAATAGTTGAAAAACTCCGCAGTAATATGACCGAGATTGGAATCAAGAATGAGATCTTTTATGGGGTGAATGGAAAAGATCTGATTATTTCAAACACGAAGGTAGTGTATAATAAAGAAACCAGGAACTATGATCCAAAGGTACGCTTGAATGGTCAGAAAATGACACTGGGTGAATTCGGGTGTGCTTGGAGCCATATCAAGATTTACCAGAAACTACTAGAAGACCAAACTACCGACAACTATCTTGTTATAGAAGATGATGCTCAGATTGTAGGAGATCTGAATATTCTTCGTGAACTGCCACTAGATTTTGAAGTTGCTCATATTGCATATAGTGAATGGTACCCTTTCGTAAAAACTGATCCAGTCAATAAATCATTCTTCAATATTGAAAAGAAGTTCTTTAACCACACAACTGCCTACGTAGTTTCAAAGGCAGGTGCTAGGAAGTTATTAGATTATATCGGCACGAACATTAATATTCCTGCAGATGATCTTCTTTCAAATTCATTTATTCAAGGCAAAATACAAGTGATTGTTCCTGAATCACCTATTTTTACGTTTACTAAAGATATTGCATCCACAATTGATGCTATAGAGTCAAGATAGTTTTTTCCTTGGGATGGTCTGGCACCGTTCCAGCCGCCCGATGAGTTTGAACCGTATTCCAAACTTCCTGAAAGCTCGGGAGGTTAGTTGAGAGCCATTGGGGGTCACGTGGAACTAGTTTAGAACGGTACTTATCAAATACCCAATACACAGTAGTCCACCACTCAGTTTCCAGAGTTGGCATCATCTCGCGACGCCATGTTGCTACATCGCGCTGGTCTTCAATTTCCCGATACACGACCTTTCCACTCTCATCAATTGCAAACCAAGATTTATACTGAGCGGTAGATTCTAACCATTCAGTATACGTCACCTCCTTGAACTTCATTTCGACGTAGTCGCACTCTGTCATATCAGTACACTCCAGCTGCAGCTGCATTTGGTGATAGTACGTTGTAGGAATAGGTGTTTCGTCAGAGAAGTCGCGGGATATGGGGCACTTGAATTCTACTAGACGTCCATACCGAGGATCATCCTTAGTTTCTGAAATCAGAATACCGTCTGGCGATGCGCCTAGAAACGAGTGGTCCCGATGAGGAATACAGGTTGTATCTTCGATGCGAACACCTGGTTGAATATACGTCATGTATATGTGCTTGGCAATAGGCTCAAACCTTGTTCCCCACATAAGAGCTTTGGGTCCAAACCCCGACTGCTGTTGCTGCCTTGGAGCAAGTTTGGACATCACGATCTCGTGTTTCAGAGCAGGTGATGCATCATGAACTGCCTTATAAATCTCAGAGGCTGTCAACATTTCTCCTCGCTTGGTATGCCAAGCATCTGTGCGCTGGTCATCCTGACCGTAAAGAAGTAAGATCTGTTCAACTTTATCTAGGTCCATTTGACTCTATATGTTTACATTAACTAAACCCGTTTTCAGGGTAGATAAGAAGATTAGTAAATGGAAATACAGAGCCAGGAACAATGGGTACTGTATCGCCTCGAGCGATTTTATACTGATAAGAATACTGAGCGCGTTCGCGATATTCTGAGTGGTAAGTCTAACCTATCTCTTCGTCTTATTGATTGGTTTGTGACCAACTATGCAAAGAAGTACAATATTTCGTACATGACCAAGGCGAACAAGCACGTGATTGTCTACCTGTCATACAAGTCACATCTCAAAGCTTACAGTAAGAAAATGTTCGATCCATTCTGTCGATGGAAGCGCATTAAGTTTCACGATATGGACACGACTGTCGGGCAGCTGAATTTCTTTGAGTGGGCGATTTCCGATGAGGTGCTGGATTACCTTGAGAAGAATCGCGAAACGATTCATACTGATATGGAAACTCGTCTACACGAAGCTAAGGAGGCAGATGGTCCTAAGAAGAAGCGACACGAACTTTCGCATTCGGCTACCAAGTCCATGACCCGTCACGATGTGCGTGTAACTGTAAAGTTTGATTAACTTGTTACTGAATAATGTATTCAATTCTAAAACCCAACTACGTCTACCGAGATACCTCGGAAGATATAGCTGATCATGATGACGATTATGATGCCGAAGAGTGGCATTACAATGGTCGTGACGTATACCGCGGATCGTTGGATCGGTCGTTTGATTGGAACGTGTACTCTCTTTACGACGAGAACTCAAAAAGGGTAGGTATTGCTGAGCACCATCCAGAGCATCCAGAGATCTTTTTCACGCTCTGGTTCCGAGATAACGTGTTCTCAACTCTTTTTCAGGAGAAGTGGGAATGCAAAGACGCTACCGTTTGGTCCATTATGTCCAATGAAGCTTATCAGGATTGCCTAGAAGATGATTTTAAAACTGTGTTTGATAAGACCTTGAATACAAGTATCCGACTCGTCACGCCAGAAATGGTTATCAAAATGCCAGAGATACACGAATGTCCAAAGTGTGGTAAAAAGTCGCTTTTATCTCTGAGCGGCTGCCCGGAAATAAAAAGACCTTACATTGATTCCAATTGCTCGGTACTTTTTGTTGATGACTCTTTTGTTATGTATACTGCTCCCACAGATTCATGTGTTTGGTCTAAGGTACACCCGCACCTGCCGCCGGGCGGCGACGAGGCTGACGACCAGCCGGCGCAGACGCAGGAGCCTGAGCCTGCTCAGTCACTTGCTGAGCCTGAGATCCAGCACCATACTCCGAATCCTCATTTGGAACCTGATTCTCATCAGGCTGAGCGGTCTGATTCTCATCCTCTACAATCGTAGGAGGAGCGCCCGACTCATCATCGAACATCTGTGCAGCCGTACGACGCATCTGAGGGAATACCTGAGCTGCAGTCAGACGCCACGTCACACCAAAGCCACCGCCAGCAATCACATAGATGCTGCCGCTGACTGCGAGATTTGCCTCAACACCCTTAGGGAAGATAGAGGTCAGCGACTCGGGCGTGACATACGTCACAGGGTTGCGCGACGCATCCACGATCTCCGTGGACACGCGACCTTCGTAGACTGGAACCTTGACGCGGAAGCTGGGGGGATACTTGCCATTCGGCACGTACTCACCATCAACCTTGTCTACTGAGAAACTCAGAATACGCTTGAACGCATCACGGATCGCCTCCTCTGAACGCTTCTTGCCGAACCACTTGGTGCTGTTCTCCACAGCAGCCTTGATAATGTGATTCTCGAGATCCGTCAGGAGATTGTACAGCTTACCGATATCATCGGTACCAGCTGAACGCTCCTTGCCATACGGATCAGTGCCCTTGAGGGAACCGATCAGCGTGTACGTCTTCATACCGTTATCGCCCTCGCGCACCAGGCACCCACCAGGGTAGCCAACGCGGGGCAGACGGATAAGCAGACTGTTGCCATTATAGCGCATCGTGATTGACGGATTGCGACCTGCCTTAGCCTGACCTACCTGGAACGTTACGTTGCTGACATCGATATTGCTCGAGTGAATAGGACCGTTCATCTTTCTTGTTGTTGTGATCTTAATAGGTTAGAAAGGTGTAAATCCGTTTTCGGGGAAACAAAACCAAAAACAATAAAAAAGCCTAGGACCTCCTGTCCGTTGTCGGCGTATTCACTCTCATGACTCCCTTGTCATCTCTTGAGTGGCGTTTGTTGACGCTAGTCTTTATGTAGAGATCTTAATCGTTTATTGACCGATGCAGTATTTCATGCAACACAGGCTATTAAGTCCCAGTCATTGTGCTTTTCAGATGGGCCCGCTTTATGCGCTGCCGATTCACCCGTACTATTCACCGATCTATCTCAACAGACCTAATATATACTATCTTGACAAAAAAGAATCCGTTTTTGATAAATCTATTTTTATGCTTTAGAGGAAAGGAAACGAGAACATTAAATAATGGTTCTGTGTGCATCCTGCAAGAACAAGACAAGTACAGAGCAGTGTCCTTCTCAAGCCATGAAAGGCCTTTTGTTCTGTGGAAAGCACGCTAAGACAAAAAACAAGCGTCTATGGGCAGATGTGAACAACGGAAATCAAAAAGCTACTGTTATTCAAAAAATTTGGAAAGGTTACTTTTTGAGGCACCGATTGAAGTTAGCAGGGGAAGGCGTTCTAAAACGATCTGCATGCCATAACACTGAAGAATTGGTAACACTGGATGAAAAAGAAAAAGTGTATCCGCTAAACTATTTTTCATTCAGAGAAGCTGATAAGCTTTACTGGTTTGATGTTCGAAGCATGTACCATATTTTGAAACGGTCTGCTAGACCAGAAAATCCGTATACTCGCCAACCGTTGACCATAGAAACACGAAGACGATTACGTGATATTTGCAGAATACGAAAGAAGTTGGAAATAGAAAATTATCACGATCCTCCTCTACCCGAACATTTTGCCGAATTAGTGGATGAGAAATGGTTGACAGTATGTCAGATCATTGAAGAGAATGGGTTTTTTGATATGAATCATTTACTGTTCTCTTCCTTGAACAGGTCGCAGATGTATGTTCTGATAAATCTTATTCAAATGGACATTGTAGCGTTTGCCACTGAGCATTCTATACGCTCTAGACGGTACAAGTACATTCATTGGATGAGAGCCTGTATAACCAACTTTGAAAAGAATAGAGCAAACAGACTCCAGTGTTCTTGGTCTGTTTCCAAGGTACTTTTGTCAATTTTGTACGACTGTCCAGATAATTACCCTATCTGTTTCATAATTGTGAGCGCCTTGACTAGATTGTGATTTAAACAGGTAAGGACTACTAGTAGTATAACAACCGCGTTAGAAATGTCGTCTTCTAACTCTGCCATTAAGTCAAACACGAAGATGCCTGCCGCCAAGAAGACCGCCGCCCCCGCTGCTGCCCCTGCCCCTGCCGCTGCTGCTCCCGCCAAGAAGGCTGCCCCGGCCAAGAAGTCCGCTGCCAAGGCTGAGGTAACTGTCCCTGTTGTTGATGCTGCTGCTCCGGCTGTAGCTGCCGATGCCTCCGAGTCCCGCTCTGCTGCGACGATCCTCGCGACGCTCCAGGAGAGCCTGAAGGCGCTCGGTACGGAGTGGACGGCGCGTGTTCGTGCACTGGTCGCGGAGGCCGGCGAGGCTGCGAAGGCCCTGAAGCGCGATGTCCGCAACTCCAAGCGCCGCGTGAAGAAGGATGTTGCTGACATGACGCCCGAGGAGAAGGCCGCGTGGGAGGCCCGCCGTGCGAACAACGCCTTCCTGAAGCTCCGCCCGATCACGGATGAGCTGGCGTCGTTCATGGGTCTGCCTGCCAAGTCCCAGCGCTCCCAGACGGATGTCACGAAGTTCATCTCGACGTACGTCAAGACGCACTCGTGCTTCGATCCCAACTTCAAGCGCCGCATTATTCCTGATGCCAAGCTCGGCAAGCTCCTCCGCGCGAAGGACGGTCAGGAGGTCACGTACCTGAACCTCCAGTCGTTCCTGAAGGTCCACTTCATCAAGCCGGAGGTCAAGGCGTAAAGGATCTCGCTTCCTTAAAGCGAGTGGTGGACACTGGTGTACAAAAATAACAGTTGAAAAACTATTTCATGGACCAAACGGTTTCATAAAATAGGTTCTTAAGAATAAATGATTATTGGGCTTTTATTCGTTCTCTGGGGAGTGTATGTGTTTGGGTACGGTATTTACATGACGGCTAAACATAGTCCGGGAAGTGATGGTATGGGCTGGTTCCTATCATTCATAAATATCGTTGGTGGAATAATGTTTACAGTATCTGGAATTATGCTGTTCAATGTCCAGACTCAGCCAGTAGCTGCATTTGCCGGTGGTGCGAAGAAGCTGATGGGGTTGTAAATCTTCCCCCCAGTATAAACAAATGTTCCGTGCAATTTGGGGATCACTTCTCTTTCTATTTGGACTAGTTATTGTTGGTTACACGATTTACACTATGACCGTGAATACCCCAACAACAACGGTTGGTTGGGTTTTCCAGTCGTTTTACTTACTTGGTGGACTCATAGTTACGTACTATGGATACCGGACTTTATATCCGCCCCCGCCTCCACTTATGACTATTGGAGGGCGCCGCCGGTACTAAATATCCGCCCATTATAAACAAATGGACTGGTTTGGCGTTTTTCTTCTAGTTGTTGGTGGATGGATTCTTGTAAGCACCATTTCGGGTATTGTTGCAAACCATAATCGCAGCGCTACCAGCTGGTTCTGGCAAATCATTTGGCTACTTGGTGGAGGATATGCGCTGTATGCTGGATACCAGAAGGTGATGGCTCCTCCTCCTACTCTATTAGGTTCAGTGACTGGGGCTGTAACTGGTGGTCGTCGGCGGTAACTAAAACGGATTTAAGAAATACAGATGAAGAAAGAGTATTAAAATGCCGCGTCATTCTGGAGATTCTTCCAAGCGTAAGAGCGATGGCGTTGTTTCGGACTACATTTACGATTTGAAGCAGCTTAAGACTGGTGAAGTTATAGATGATGAAATCTACGTTGCGCGGGTCATTAAGAACCTGGGCAACGCTCGGATTGAGGTCGTGTATTCGCACGACGAAAAGGTGTTTGTAGGACAAGCTAAGATCCCTGGTCGGTTTACCGGTCGGGCCAAGAAGACTATGATGGTGTCGCCCGGCACGTTCATTCTCGTCGCTAAGACGGGTGTGATTGGTGCACTGGCACTGGAAATGATGGCAATTGTGTCACGCGAAGAACTCGCTAAGATACAGGAACTGGTTCCTGTACATTCTAATGTAACATCTGCAGTAACCGATACTGCAGATCTCCAAACCCGTACTACTGCTAAGGACGACGGATTTGTGTTTGAAGGACATGAAGATGAAGTGGATATTGATAATATCTAAAGCTGTTTATCCGTGAGTATAACCTCATGTGGTAACTTGAAATACAAAATACTACTAAAAAATGGGGTTGTTCGTCCATCAAGGACTACGGCCCGAATTTTTGAATTATCGAAGACAGCAGAGAAGAGTCGGTTAAATAATCTGTCTTCTTTTACCGATTTCTTGATTTGGATGCGGCACACTTTTCCGTCCCATCCACACAGATTGCCTTTACAATCCTTCTTTTTGAATTGCCCGCATGGCGCTCGGATTTTTGACACAAATTCGCGGGACTCTTTGATATCCACAAACTGCGTGACCCGATCAAACCATTTTTTTAAAGCCTTTTCTACATCTTTACGTTTCAAAGGCTGAGCGGTTAGTACAGAACGTAAATCATTGTACTCATCATCTTCCAAATCTTTTGATAGCTGGAAAACCAGGAAGTCGTATACTTCACCGTCATAGGATATTTCGGAATACGTTTCTTTTAGATCTGGGTTTGGTTGTCCGTACATTAACTCCGATTCTCCACTCTCTGCCACTGTACCAATAATCTCTTTTGGAACACTCGTTCCGACTTTTTCGGGTTTAATAGGAATACGTAATCCACTGGTTGTAAGAATTTCGGATCGGAGCCCTTGCGTATTGTACAGACCTTCTTCAAACTCATACCCTTTCGTAGTAGCTTCGGCTTTGGACAGAACATCTTTCATTGTATCGTACGTCGGCAAATGAAGATTCGAGAATCCCCATATCTTGGGGTCCTCAGTGTCTGGCAGAACTGAGCTTTGGAAAGGTAGTACAAGTTTATTGGGAATATATAGTGCCTGTCCCCGCCCTAAGGGATCTAAGATAACAGAATAAGGTTCAGTGAATAACTTCTCGCGTACTTTTTGAGCTTCCGTATAATTGGGAATTTCCGCCCCACACGCTTTATCTCGCTGACGAATAACAACTTTACCTATAAACTTTCCAAATGGAGGTTCAAAGATATTAGAACTGTACGTAAACACATTTTTTGTTCGCTTAGCGTTAGCCAAAATATCTATTTCTTCGTCGCGCTGTAGTACAACAATACCACGTGATCGAGGATTGATCAGTGAAGAGTGAAGTAAACATCCAATCGTATGCGTTTTCACATTCAGACGAAATATGTCACAATTCAAAGCTAGAGCAGAATACTCAAGTTCCTGAATAGGAGATAACTCCTTTTTCACGAACGCATCATCAATTCCCGAAATAGTACGTGCAACATTTTCCCGAACAGTCGTATCCTTGAAATCTCCTAGTTTATCATACACTTCTTTGAAATGAGTATCCGTTGGAGTTTCCCATAACCGCATAAACGAACATTTTAGAACAGTTTTTACCGATTCGCGAGGCAAAGGGATAGTTTGGGACATTCCCAGTAATGTAGGTAACGTTGTAGACGCACGACCCAGACCTATCCTGAAAAATCCATCGCCGTTCTCAGATATACGCTGATTATCCAGTTTCGTGTACTGTTCATTCAAATCCAGAAGCTCAATTGTTTTCTTATCTAGCTTAGCTAGACGAAGCTCGGGCAATGGACTTTTAGTATCTAAAAATACGTAGTACTTATCTTTGATTTCAGGTTTTTGCATTCGTTTAGTTCGGTTTGTCGTGTAACAGCATGGAATATCTTTTCCGTTACCTGGAGATTTGTACTTTGGCCGTGGGAAAATATGACCGTTTTTACGCTTAATTAGAGGAAACTCGCGAGGATCTGACGTTGTGGATGTTTCTAGTTTTCCGTGGCATATTGGGCATTTCAAAGTTCCGTCTTCTGAAATTAATTGATCACTTCGAAGAGGTATTTCATCTTTCGTACACCAGTACTCTGGACAAACCATTGTCCCATCCGGTTCGGAAACATCCAGTAACTTACCAGCTTCCGCATTTTTTATCGGGTCATACTTTCCACTCTCAAATTCAGATAAACGTTTCTTATCTGCTGGAGTAAGAACTACTGGCTGAATTGTCTTTTCACACTGACGTGCAAAATCGGCTTCAGGTACAAATGTCGCGGGGTCAAATGAACGTAGACGAGAAGCAAAATAGTTGTAGGTAGTCTTGCGCTGATTCGCGACATCCAGAGTAGTTTTTGGAGCTTCATCTTTTTCCACAACTACGGGTTCTTCCTTCCCAGGATCAAAGTCGTCCAGCAAATCCGCAAAAGCGTCATCAACTAACGCATCTTCATTCACTACGTTAGTATGTATAGTTGCAGCTTCAGCGGCTATAGTTTGTAACCGAGCAGGACATATCTTGTCCAGTTCATCAGATTCGGGATTAGATAGAATGTACCGCAAGATATCTGCATACTTCGTAGACAAATGGGTTTCTTTTACGGCTGAAACCCGAATGAAATCGCTACCAATAATCATCGTAGGATACCCACGAAAAATCCGGTCCCCTAACTTATTATTCTCTTCACGTCGAGACATGATATCGTTAATAAGCTTTGAAGCGTTGTCTGGCGTAATAGATAGTTCCTGGGCTACATCTTTAGGATTCAATGGTCCTTCTTGGGCCATCTGAATGAGTTTGGCATCAATTGATGTTACTCCAAAGTTCTCGTGATCAGTTCGCATCATCGTGAACGACGATTTGGCTTTATCGGCAATTGAGTAGAATGGAGAAATACAATTGAAACGCAGAATACTTAGGTCATCTACCGGTTTAGGATACGACAACATAATCTTCATTTCCTGTAGTTCCCAACGATCTGGGTGAATATCCTTTTCGTCCAAAAACGGTATGACTGCATCAAACGTCTTGAGCCATTTCTCACACGATTTTTTTAACTCTTCTGGCGTCTCGGTATTCTTTTCGGGACGATTCGTAGAAACAATCATATCCACAGACGTAATTAGGATACGATCAAAGTGCTGCTTGGACTTGCCGCGGTACAAAATAAGGGTCGGACGATTACGGGCTGGTTTCGTGATTGACCACCATGTTTTCCAATCTGACATATTCAAATAAGGTTCTTCAGTCTTGGGATTCTCGGTGAAAAATTTGTGACGATTAATTTCGTCTTTGGATGTGAATAGACCAATGTAAGGAACAGTAGATGAAACAGTTAATCCGTAAAATATTTGTTCGAAGCGAGTACGTATTGCGCTCCCAAAATCAGTACCTACCCATGGAATGTAGAAACGAGTATGCAGAACATGCGTTCCCGAATGCTGATGGTCTTTTGGGATCTTTAGATCAAGTAAATCCGTTAATAATTTGGCGTTCTTTTCCAATAACCGTACAGCTTCGTCTGAAAGAATGTTGGGAGTATCAGATCGTAGGTAAGGATAGTAATATAAAGCAGATTCGTCTTCCTGGTAAATCTTGTACGTGAAATGGTCTATGGTTTCAATATCGTAGTATGATGTCACTATTTTCGTGTTATCTGGTCGTGGCAAACTTTTAGCGGGGATACGTGGCAGGAACGAGTTTTCTTTTTCAATTGGTAGTATGAAAGATTTGTCATCTGGTACACCGAAAATACGGTACTCTGAACATTCGCTAGAAAATAGAGATTTTAGTTCGTTTGGGTACGACATCCATTCTCCTCGGTCGTAGTTCGCGTACGCTAGGTTGGTATTTGGGAATCGGTACTTGGTTTGATACTCGTCAAACACCGACTTTTCTATTGCTCTACCGTTATACGATAGTCTTTCAAACAGGGTTTCCCAGTTCCGAGGATCTGCCGTATAGTAATCTTTCGGCAGCTTCAAGGATACTAGTACGAACATCCGATCAGGATGAGTATTCGCTGACTTCGCAAGTTGTTCCCTGACAGTTTCAACACTATCATCTTCAAAAAAGAAAACAGTATGTTTCTCTTTTGAAAGAACGTTTACGAGTTCCTTCCTCAACATTATTCATTAGAGCGCATTTTTGTACAGGTTTATATCGGCGTTGACAAAATCGTCATTCCGCAATAAGATGTAGGACTCCGATCGTAATTAACGGGCGTATACACTCCTACACTAACCGCATCTTGGAGAATACGTTTAAAATTCGTCCAGAATTCTGGCGTGTGACCAATAGTCGTAGTCATCAGATGCGCCATTTCGTGAAGCACTACAAACATAATAGTATTCGTGTCCACCAGTTTGTATGGCGGAGCTTTATCGCGCAGACACACGACGATCTTATCACCTTTATTTTCCGAATACGATGTAGAATCGGCGTTGATATCGTTTTCGCACATGTTATCTGGATTGTATCGGTCCAAAAGGACTTTGACGCGAGGATCTGCTGCAGATGCGGTATCATCACGGTACTTCTGCATGAGCTTATCCAGATTCTGACGCACTTCCGCCAATCGTTCACACGCCTGTTGCTTATCTGGCAAATTTTGGACTTTACATACTTTTCCATCAGTGCGGCTCTTGACTTCAGTTATATTCGCTACACCCCGTGTAGAGGCATAAGCCAGAGCGACTCCTGCTCCAAGCAGGGCAACTGGCCACATTATTACTTACGTAGTTTCAATTTACGCATCCAGCCCGCGCTTGAACGGGTTAGGGGCAATCGTAGTGTTGAGGAAGGGGCCAACCTTGGATTGGGGGTTGGGATTCTCAGAGCGGATATCCCACGAGGCATTCCGATTCGTCTGAGAAACACCAGCGATCGCCGTGTTAGTATGGTAACCAGCATCTAGGAAGTTCTGGCCCTTGAGGTCACCAACAGCCGCAGGGTTTACAGCCGCCCACGATGCACCGATCTCGCCATTAGGGAGGAGCTCACCAGCGCTCAGAGTGTTCTCTGAGTACGTGGACTGGGAGGCAGGGTGACGGCCCTGTACCTGCTCCGTGGGCTGGGCATTACCACCTGCCGACGTCGCGGGGGCACCATAGGGGCCGGAGTCAGAAACAGGGCCCTGTACTCCCAGTGATCCGGCCAGCCTGTCCAGGTTCGCCTCCATGCCTTCACCAACCACCGCCTTGCCAGAAGAATAGCTGCTAATTAGCCATGCAACAACGACTACGCCGCCGAGCGCAAGAAGTAACTTGGTCGTCTGGCCCTTCATTTCTTTGATATGAAGTGAATAAAAAAATCGGTAGTTTTCCGGCTATAAAAGCGAACGTGGAAATAAGATGGGCTCCGACCCCTTGCAGTATTTCACTACTCCCGAATTCCAAGCCTACTTTGAAAAAAATATACTGGTTCCCATTCTTTCGAAGGTATTCCAGTATTTGTATCCGTACATCGTAGCACTGACCTTATTGTGGGTAATCATGTTTCTTTCAATCATCATTATCCTCGTTCTTCTTTTTAGGGCTAAGAGTTGATTCTGGTTGAGGATACAAGATTTCCATCAGTTCGTGTCGTCTCAAACTCCATACCTTTGGAATATTTTTGGCCTTTGCTTCAACCTGAAGTTCCTTTAGGGTCTTCTTCTCCAAAATCATTTTTTGAGGAAGCTTATCCATGAGCAGAACCTGAATAAGCTGTGCTCGTGACATAATATAGTAATGCTTGATCTTTGGCTTACGTTCTTTGGCAATTGCCTTAAGCTCCGCAAGCTCCATAGAATGGTAATCCATCTTCGTTGAGTTCCATAGTATGAATTACGCCAAATCCGTTTTGTGTTTTTGACACTTAAGAGTAATGGATACTGCGATTGTAGTGATTTCTACACTCGTGGCCGTAGGCGCCAGTTTGTACATGTTCGCAATGAACAACATCAAAGATCTAAAAAATAATTGGGCAGAGTATCGGTGTAACCCTGCATATATGCCTTTGGCAGGTCTAGTGGGGCAAGATCCTTTCAAGAACTTCAATGATTGTACGATGAAAAGCTTTCAAGATTACACTGGATTCGTTGTTGATCCCATCATGAGCCAGTTTTCCACAATGACATCTATTGTTAGCCAAATCGGAGGTTCAATAGACAGTATGCGGAAAATGATGGCAGAAACACGCGATGGATTCTTGGGTATTGTTGGAACAGTATTTGGAAAGATTCAGAACTTGATGTCTCAATTCCAGTACATCATTATTCGTATGCGAACACTCATGGCTCGATTAGTGGGTATTATGATGTCTTTTGTCTATATTTTTACAACTGGTTCCCAAACAGGTTCATCGGTCCTCAATGGACCTATTGGAAGAACCATGAACTTCTTGTGCTTTGACGAAGATACTCTAATTAAGAATGGATATGGTTCTATGGTTTATATGAGAAACCTGAAGCTTGGGGATTCACTTCCTAACAGCAATTATGTAACATCCACCTACACCATTGATGGTACGAATGTTCCGATGTATATGCTAGGAAATACAAAGGTGTCTGGAGGTCACAAGGTATGGTACAAGGATGCTTTCATTCCAGTCGCACAGCATCCTGATGCAGTACCTACATCTGATAGTAAGAAGTTAGTGTGTATCAATACTCACCTACGATCATTCGTCGTTGGAACTCATATTTTCATGGACTTTAAGGAAAATGGTCCAGTGTTTGGGATTGTAGGAACAACCACTGTTTCCGGATCTCTCCCTATCGCCGAAGTGCGGGTTGGCGATATACTGGAGGATGATGTTGTTTGTGGAACCGTAACTCATTTGATAGAGGGAATGCCTGTGATGTATAATTTGATTACTTATTCGTCATTGACTACGCCTAACGTAGAAAAATTCTGAATAAAAATAGGACTATAACATCAGTAGAGCAGGATGATTGTGGTTCTTGTAGCAACCTTGGCATCCATTCTTGGAATTCTGGTTGCTCATGGAATGGGTAACTGGGAAAAGATCAAAGATAATTGGGATGAGTATCGATGCAATCCTATGTACATTCCAGTAGCTGGGTTTATTCGTCCTGATGTCAGCACATCAGATAATTTTATTCACTGTACGAATACCTTGGCTGCTAGTATTTGGGGAATCGTTCAAGCTCAACTGAATAGTTATTTTGGTGTTTTGGGCGAATCTTTGGTACAACTTACAGGTCCTCTTGGTTTATTTCGTTACGTGATATCGCGAATCCGCAAGTTCCTGTTTTCGTTCATGGCCCAGACGATGTCAAAAGCCACTGGATCTACTAGCATGTTCCTTCACTATTTAACGAAGATTCAAGATGTTATGAAACGGTTTGTGGCTCAAGGATACATTGGGGCATTCTTAATTAAGGTTCTTGTTGATTTTATATGGTCGTTCGTCACACTGTTTATTTCAATTGTTAAAACGTTCGTCTTCATTCTGTTGGCAATTTCATTTATTTTGGCGCTTTTCAATCCTGCTTTATTAGTTTTGGCAATTGTACTTGCATCCCTAATTGCCGCGTCCGGTTTTTAATCGCTCCTCATAGTAATAAATGAACAAAACTGCGCTCGTTCTAGCCTTTTTCGTCGCAGCCGTTCTGGCTGGACTGTTTGTCCGTTTCGGACCTCGCGTAGCCCCGACCTCTAAGGAGAGCTTCATGCAGCAGCCGGTTGGAAAACCCCTGAACTCTGCGGGTATGGGTCCCTACGACCAGGTTGACATTGGCGGTGGAGTGTCTGGATGGTCGGCCAATGAGGCGTCACCTGTCGGCGGCGTTGCCAAGCTGCCATCCGAGCCCGATGACTCGAATAAGCTGATGTTACTTGTAGGTAACAAGGTATCCACTGATTGCTGCCCTTCTGTATTCAACACGGATACTGGCTGCGTATGCCTGACACCAGACAACAAGACCCTAATGTCTTCTCGCGGCGGAAATCGGGCTTAAACATTTGTTTAGCATAAAATCTAAATGGACACATCCAAGATATTTCAGAGTTTCATTGACGATATCCGAAAGGCGTGTTCCGATGTATCGCCAGTCCTAAAGTTTGAGGACGATTTAAAGATTCTTGAAACGTTCTACCCAGACGCTCTCAAGATTCTTCAGCGGGACGACAGCTTCTTTTCCGAGAAGCCCCGTGTACTTTTTGATGTTGATTTGAGCGCTATTTGGGCTCGTGATGGTGTTTCAAAAGAAGATCTGTGGAAGGGATTTCAGTTATGTGTTCTTAGTGCCTTCCTTCATGGTGACATCAAGGAGAAGATTGGATCTATGATTGATATTTTCAAGTCTTACTGGACCAAAACTGGAACGGATAGCGACGAGATCAACAAGATCTTGAACGACAAGGCAAGCGAAAATCATTTCAAGGAGATCTTGGAGTTCATTATGAATACTCGCATTGCCAAGATATTTACCGAGATTGTTGAGAAAATTGATGTCAAGGCATTGAATATCAATGTTGAGAATCCCGATGAACTTATCGAAATGATTAAGAATCCTGAGCACCCAACCATCAAAAAGATCATAACCAAGATCCAGAATATGCTGAAGGATAAGATGAAGCGTGGAGAACTTACCCAGCAGCAGATTACGGCGGAAGTTGAAGCCATTAAGGCGAAGGTTACGTCAATCTTTGGGAACATTTTCAATGATGCTATGGGGTTGAATCGCGGCGAAACTCCAGCAGCTGTCCTAGTAGGAAACTCGCCAGAGGCACGTCGTCAGAGAATGTTGGCGCGTCTACAGAAGAAACAGCGCGATAAAAACTCAAGCTAGAAATAAGATGACCGAACAAATTTGGTTCCGAGATCCAGCTATTCTATTTGCGCCGGACAAGTGGAGTCAGTTTGTTCCTACCAAGAACATGACCACTGTAGAGGCTCTGAATGCCGTAGTCCGCTTTTCCGTGTACTTTTCCGTCATCCTGTTCCTTTCTACACAGGTAAGTGGCTACCTTGTGGCTATTCCAGCAGTGATGGCTGCAACGGTTGTACTGTTTACGCTATTTCCAAAGGGTCGTGTTCTGGAAGCATTCAAGGCTGCAGTGAGTGGAAAAGAGTACACCATGCCCACTCCCGATAATCCTTTCATGAATCCTCTTCTAACTGATATTTTGGATAACCCTGATCGTAAAGACGCTGCACCAGTTACGCGTCGTGATGTACAGTCTAAAATAATGAAAGCCTTCCAGCACACGTCCGATATGTACATGGACACATCTGATCTGTTTGACCAGACTACCGCAATCATGCCTTTCTATACTCTCCAGTCCGCCACAATCCCTAACGACCAGGATGGATTTTTGAAATGGTTAGCAAAGGGTATTGATGAGCCTGATTACTCGAGCGCCCCTCCGGCTCGGTATGGTAAGCTTGTGTCTGAGGGGTACATGCCTGCTCTTGGATCACACCTTAACCTTACGAACACGACGGGTAAGCCGAAGGGTACGTCGCCTAGTGCGCCGACGCCCGCCCGTTCCAAATAACTTCTTCTTTAGTTCAGCTTTAGATGATGACCCATCAACTACCTTCTTCTTTGACTTATTGTGAACTTCAAAGTGCGGGAATCCGGAAATACCCATTTCCGGAGGAACTTTGGCACTTTCAATCTTACAAAAATCCGTGTGAGGGATCTCCTTTTCCAAGTCATCCCACGGCTTTTTCATTTTATCACAGTGAGGACACCCGACCATATAGAAAAAGATCGCTGTAGGTTTTCCAGACTTAATCTCCTTTTTCAAACTTTCGCCGTCTAACTCCTTCATTTAATTCTTAGAAGACAACAAAATGGACAAGCATTGGTCTGGATACTTAAACGCAGTTGGCGGAAACCCTGTTCCACAGACGTCTATGCCCGCACCATATCTTACTTCTGACCCAACTCCTGGAACATCTGGGTTCCTGGATTTACAGGTAAAGAAACCTGATATTCAGGCTCGGTATGATGCAATGTCGGGATCGTGGGCAGGAGTCAAGGCAAGTGATGCGGCGCTTTCAAATGGTTTATTCAAGACTGAATCGATGCCTATCGATAAAACACTTCCCCAATATACTAGTAAATGAGTGGCGAAATTGTGAATTTAATGCTGACTCTGCGTAACCAAGTAAAGATCTATCATTGGGAAACTATGCAGTATTCTCGCCATAAGTCAACAGATAAGCTGGTTGATAGTCTAGATGAATCTATCGATAAGTTTATGGAGGTGTATTTTGGTAAGTATGGTCGTCTGAACTTAAATCAGCGCAACGGCACTATTCGCTTACGCAATTACAGTGACGACGAAGGCCCTGAACTTTTGAAACAGGCAGTGGAGTGGTTAAGTACGCGGTTACCGAAACTACTCAGCAGTAAGGATACTGATCTGCTGAATATTCGTGATGAGATTGTAGCTGATTTGAATCAGACTCTGTACTTATTTACGTTTCAGTGAGCGACGGCGCATTTTCTTAGTCTTACGACGCTTAGCACCACCTTTTGGCGACTTCTCAAAATCTAAGTTATCTGCGTTCAGTGGGGAACCTACAAACTTACCAAACGCAGAATTGTCCGGCGGCCAAGTAGCTGAAGTAGCTCCCAGTCCGCCTCCGCGGCGTTTACGAGTCACACGACCACGAGAATGTTTCCGGGCCATTTCTTATATTCTAACAAAGACAATGTGGGTGTGGATTCTGGTAGGTATTGCCCTTCTCGTAATTCTGTTTTACCGCCCTCGTGAAAATATGACGAACGAGCAGCTGATTGATACACTGAAAACGTTTGGAGAACAAAACGATTCTTCATCGTCATCCAATACGTTTGGACAATCTATTAAACCTATATACGGTCCCAGCGCTAACCCGCCACCGATTCCCACTAATAAAGGGGCTGGTGGAAAAACTGTAGCAGGACCTTACCCCGAAATTTTTGGTCCTGATGTAACTAACGCCCCAGGAACCTCTGGTTACGGTGGGAGAAGAGGATCTTTTGGTGGCGGTGCTGGTGGCGGTGCTGTTGGAGGTGCTGGTGGTGGTGCTGGTGGTGCTGGTGGTGCTGGTAGTGCTGGTGGTGCTGGTGGTGCTGGTGGCGCTAGGGGTGGTGGTGCGGCTAATGGGTACGTATTTTCCGACCAGCCAGGACCAGCCGACAGGACTTATGAATTCAATCCTGATCTTGCCAGAACGTTTCCGGTTGACGGACCACCGCAACCCTTTTTAACCGATTTCTCTAACATACAACATTAAGTAAAGAGATGTTCGGGCTTATGAACTTCTCTGGCAGTTGTTGGGTGAATGCATGTTTACAATCAGTACTTCGCATACCGGAAGTTCAAACACGGTATACGGATGGTGTGTATGATCCAACAAACCCTATAGATCTGGCACTGTACAAGATATGGTCATCTAAAGGTGATGGGCTAAAGGAGTTTTTTGAAGCTGTGCGGACAGAAATGATGCCTGCAGGACAAGGTATTGGTGACAGTCACGAACTATTTGTCTACTTATGTGACAAACTTCCTTTTCTTGACAAGTTGTGTAGGTTCAAAGTCGCCGATTCAATTCAGTGTAAGAGCTGCAAGAAGAAGGAACTCAAGGAAGATATGGTAACCGAATTCTCTCTTTCTTCATCTGGACCTTCATCTCCCATTTCACAATGTATTATGGATGCTATGACTCCACATGAAATCTCTGATTGGAAGTGCGAATCATGTAAAGACAAAGGGTGTACGAAACAACAACTTATTGGATCATTTCCGCAAGTCATGGTGTTTCATATGGTAACTACACAAGCATCTGTCAATTATTCGAGTATTTTGATACTTAACAAGATACAGTATGCTTTACTCGCTGTATGTTGCTACAACGGTTCACACTGGTGGTCATATGGTCGTAACAATGTTGGGCAATCGTGGTATACTTTGGACGATACGCGGGTAGAAGAGCATGGACCAAAGGAGTTCCCGTTATCCAATAAAATGCGTTTGCTGATTTATTATCGCCTCAACAATTAATGAGCATGGCGGCAAATACGTGCACTAAGTCCCTAACTGGAGCTCTTACTCTAGCTTCCGCTGGTACGAAGGATGGCGTTCCTTGTTATAAGAATGTATCTGGAAAATGGATGGAAGTTGTTGATCCCAACACGAATCCCGCAGCGAAATCTAGCTGGGATATGTCTGCTCCTTTCGGATTTTCTGTACCTGGATCCACTAACTCGACTCAAAATTCAGCAGCGGCTCCCCCGGCCACATCGACATTTGATCCCGTAGCAGAGTTCAAGAGTTTATGGGCAGGTAAGCCTGGAAGCACAGGTCCAGCCGTAATTCCTGATACTACTACGAGCTCCAAGAAGTCTCAAGCCGAAACTATTCTAAATAGTGGGGGCCTGCTAATTCTTATTTGCGTTGTTCTCGTACTTCTATCTGTCGTGACATTCGTGTCTACCGGAAGTTTTCTTGCGACACTAGTTGTCATTGCGATTCTGATAGGCGTAATTCTTCTACTTGGAAAGCTCGGAATCCTGAAGATTTACTTTGATGATTCATGGATGTTGCATATAGAGTATCATGATATGGATGCGGATTCTACTACTGATAATTCCGATATGTCCGATCAAGCATCTAAATCTTCTCCCGCCCCATCAAAGTCGGATCAGACTGCTTCAGCTCCTAAGCCTGTAGGACAGAGCGAAGTTTTCCACATTGGAGGAAATGATTACACGTACGAAGACGCTCCTGCAGTATGTGCAGCCTACGATTCTGAACTGGCGACTTACGATCAGTTGAACGCAGCTTTATCCCTGGGAGCTGAGTGGTGTGCTTACGGATGGTCACAAGGTGGTATGGCTTTGTACCCTACCCAGCAATCTACGTGGACACAGTTACAGGCCGATCCGAATAAAAGCACCGCATGTGGACGCCCTGGAATCAACGGAGGATACTTTGACCCCGCCACAAAGTTTGGAGTAAATTGCTACGGGCCTAAACCATCTGATAATACGAATGCAAAGTATCCTTTACCTCTGCCTGGGTCAGATCCCAGTGCATTCAACCAGATGGTAAACAAGTTCAGGAGCCAGATGAATACGATGAAGGTGAATGCTTTTAATCGCTCCGCTTGGTCCGGTTGGAATCTTTCTGCTCACCAATAAGCAAATGAGCAATTACGCTCTAGACAGTCCAATTAATCGTAAAATGTATGTCCCAGGAGAAGACGATCTCCCAGTAGCTCCTGTGACGTATCCCAAACCTTCAACGGAAACTGACCAGACACATCGTCGGATGGACTGGTTACATCATAAACCACAGGAGCATGCGATCTTTCCGCAGAAACCGGAGGCTGTAAAAATAGAAAAGAAAAAGCGGTCAGATTAACAAAGAAGATGATTGAAGTTGCTCTTCTGCTCGGGTTAGGAGCTGTAGGATACCTACTCGCCGTTGAACAGCCTAAAAAGACGGAAGAACAACCGCCTTCAAGCGAAGGGGCAATTGAGAATTACAGGAATCTTCCAACTGGGACGATGGACGATGGAATGGAGCCCAACATGACTAATAAGGGCCACAATAACGAAGTACCCTTCTTTGGAGCTCACCTCAAACAAAGTATGTACTCTGGAGCCACAAACGGTATTCTGGATTCCCATACTGGAGCCGGAAAGGAGTACTTCCAGAAGAGTGAGGTCAAGTCGTTTTTCGACGCTAAGCCAGCGACTGGTAATCCTTACGGAAACCAGAACGAGTCGGATTTCTATCAGTCGCGTATGGTCACGGGTCAGCACATGAATAACACATTTCCAATTGATCAGGTGCATGTTGGTCCTGGTGCAAATGACGGGTACACGAATATTCCAAAGGGAGGTTTCCAGCAGGATCAGTACCGCGAGTACGCTCTACCTCGTACAACCGATGAGGTTCGTATCGTTACCAAGCCCAAGCTGTCGTACGAGCCTCCTGTCATTCCTGGCTCAAGCGTTGTCACCCAGCCAGGCATTCAGGCTGATGTCAACAAGAACCGCCCTGATCGTTTTGCGATATACGGAATGGATCGTGTGAATACGGCTGTAGGTGCCCAGACAGCGGCTCGTTTCTACCCCGAGCAGATCATGAAGTCTCAGGCGCGTGAAACTACCGAGAAACAGTACTATGGTCCTGGTGGAAATCTGGGCGGTGTTGTGGCGTCGTACATCCGTGCGTTCACTGAGCCTTACCAGGAGTTCATGAAGCTTACGACGGAAGGACGCCCAGGTCCTGCGGCTGCACAGACGGGTACGGGTCAGGCACTTGGTGGAGATATGTACTCAGCTCAGACCAAGAAGGACGAAACGGTTCTCTCAGATGCCACACGCTTCAACTCTGGAATGGTCAGTATCAACGCTACAGGCGAACAGTTGGGTTCGTACACGTACAATGCCCCGCTCAAGCAGGATGTGTACACGGAACGCAACGAGCCGAGCATTCTGTCGGCGTTCAACCAGAACCCGTATTCACAGAAACTCAGCTCAATCTAACAATGGATCTGATACGCGAACACCTAATTTACAAAAATGTGCCTCTCGATATTCAGATCGACGCACTGAAAACTCAGGAACAGTACGAAGTCATACGTCTTCTTCTAGCGTGCCGCAAAGAAGACGTGTGTGTTTTAGTTTCTGATAAATCCAATAAATATATTTTAGAACTGCTCAAAGAATTAAAAATCAGTACCCGTGAAACCTCCGCGGCTGGCGCATCGTGAACCTATGGCGCTGTCCACCAGTCTTTGCTTGTTTTGATGCGAGCGCACCCTGAAGTCTTGCAAGAAACTTCATCTTACCCTCTCTATCACTCTGGCTAATCCCTGGAGTTGCAAGACGTGCGTTCACACTTGAAATCTCTCTTTTGATTTCTTCAATTGGGCGCTGACTCCAATCTTTATTACCAGGCTGTCCCTGCTGCTGTTTCTGAACTTCAAATGTCTTAGTAGTCATAATCTCTTTCTTTTGTTTCTGTAACTCTTCAAGTTCTTTATCATACTGCTCAATAGCCGAAGCTTTGCGCGTGGCCATACACGTCTTAACCTTTGCCATCTCTGTTTCGTAAATATCCACTGCTCCACCTACTTTAACATCTACATTATTCAAATTTGATAACTTGAACTGTAGGTCAGTGCGCTCATCTAAAATAGGCTGTAATAACTTATCAGCTTCCGCAGTCACATCCTGAGCCAATTGTAAAATCACATTGCGTCCAGATGTGCGGGATTTCAAACGCAGAATTTGGTCTTTGGCTAACTTTTCACCTAGCTCCTTAACCTTCTTTATTTGTTTCTCGGTCAGAATTGACTTCGTTTTGCCTTGGCGTTTCAGTTTCGTGATAGGTTCAGGTGGGAGTTCATTATCTTTCCGAATTAATTCAGCGAACCGCTGTGATTGTGTAGGTAAGAATGGGTTTTTATCAGGAGCATCTTCCAATTTTGGTAAGAGTGATACCGGTAGTTCTTCTGGTTCAGTAGGGAACGTCTGAGGATTCTTGGGGTTATAAGCATCAAGAGACTTCAATACTTTGCTGTTTAATGCCCGTTTTAGTTTAGGAGTCGTTCGTCCCGTAGTAGCTGGTGGGATTCGGAGAGGTTTAGAACCAGGAGGAACTGGAGGAACTGGTGCATTCGGTCCAATAAGAGGATTCTTAGCTTTGTATGGTCTTATAGTTGGTAATGGATTTGCAATAGGACGACCTTGTGGTGTAACATTTGTACTTGCATACTGGAGTGCTTGAGCTTGTGCCGTTGCTCGTGCTTGTTCTTCTGGCGTTACGACGCCTCCTGACATCGGTTCCCCTCCAGCATTCATAAAATCCTCAACTTCTTTCAGAATTGTGTCGCCAGTATACTTCCCACACAAATCCACCAGTTTCTGGAGATTTGCGATTGTCGGGTTATTGTTCAAAGCATCCAACGCCGCATTAATTGAATCAATACGCCCAGCATAATCTCCACCCACCGAATTCTCAAATTCGGCGTTTTCAGGATCAGCCATTGTCGGGTCAATTGCGATCCGCGATGCCAAGAACGCGCGCTGTCGCTTTTCAACTAAGGTATCAATATTTTCAATAACAGTATCGGCTGTTCCCAATATATTGCATTTGTCCTTAACTGCATTTTCAACCTTCTTCTGCATTTCTTCAATAGTTTCCTGCGAAATCAGTAAACACGCAACTTCCGAGCTCTTAATTGCTTCTTTCTTTCGTGCCGTAACAGTATCCATCTTAGCAGTTAAATAGTTCTTCAGTTCAGTAATTGAATTGCCCAGTAAAGTTTTCGCATCACTTCCAACTGGTCCAGTTTGCCCGACTCCTTTCCTAAAGGCTGCTTCGTAACTTTCTTTAGTCATACGATATGCGTGCTGCGCAACCGCTTCAGCTTTAAACTTTTCAAAATAAGTGTTTGTCAAGTCCTGAAGTTCTTTAGTAGCATCCTTGAACTTTTTATCAGTATCAGTTTTTAGAGTGTTTATGCGTTTTAGTAATTTCTCGGTAGCTGTATCTCCAGAAAACGCGTTTGCCAAAATATCCGATGCTATCTCTTCAAGTTTACGAACGTCGCGATCTAGAGTATCCAAATCAGATTTGTAAGGACTAGTAGGAATCGCTTCATATGCTACTTTAGCTTGAGATAGAACACGTAAAGCATCATCTAACCCAATAAAGTTACCCTCGGAAGTAGGATCGGATAGTTCAAGGAATGATTTCAGCGCTGCCTGTGCTTTCAGTACCTTTTTAAATGCCACTTCAGTAGGCCCGTCTGTGTTAGACAGATTCGAAAAGTGATCATATACAGTCCTCCATGCACTCTTAAACTTCTCGCTTCCCTGAATAGGATTTAGACCAGTAAAAATAGGTTCTGGTATGTTCATAGACGAATACCACCCATACACAATATTTCTCGCTTCGGTGAGATATGCATCAGCTCTTCCAGGATTCTGTTGGCATGTGGTTTCTTTAGAAGCTTTTAGGCGCATGGCTTCAACGTCCCGCTTAAGTTTCAAAGAACTTTCCAGCTTCTCTTTGGTGTTCTTGAACACTTCTGTGGCTTTCGTTGTATCTACTGACTGTCCCGTTAACTCATCAACTTTCGCTTGAGCGGCTTTTACTTCGGCTTCAGCTTCAGTTTCAGCTTTAATTGATTCAGTATTAGGGTTTGTGATGCGTCGGGATTTGGCGTCGTTAAGTTTGCGTTGAGCTTCCAATAACTTCGACTGGGCTTGGGATAGCGGCGTCCCAGCTTCTTCGGTTGCAAAAAACAACTCTAGGTCCCGTGGATCGTACCATTCACTCTTTTTAGCATTCATTGATCGTCCACATGTCACATTGATCTTCATATTATCGGCGCCGTTCGGGTCAATTCCCTTGACTGCTCCTACATCACCCACCTCCATCGTTCCCAAACATTTTTTTCCCCGCGCCGACTGACGTACACGAACCATCGATCCAACCGTAACCCTACCTCCAAACACCGCTTCACCCTCAGTATCGTCCGGCTCTGCAATTTCCAAATCTTCAGGTTCGTACCATTCTTTGGTTAGCTCTTCAGGGTTCTTGCCGTTGCACACCACCAAAATCTGTAAGTTATCCTTATCTTCCGGCTGAATGTCTACCACTGTACCTTCATCTCCGAAGGCCGGGCGACCAAGGGGTTTGGAAGCTACTGCTTCCTTCCGCTCAGCACGAAGCCGGACTTTCACATCATTGTTTGCCATTCCTCCAAAAATGGGAATGCCGGGACGAGGAATTGACCGAGCTGGAACCGCTTCCAGATCCTCCAATTCGTAATCTTCTTCAACTACAGATTTTACAGCATCCTTTGAAACACACCGTACCGTCGCGAAATCTTTCGATGTTTTTGGATCAGCCAGGACTCGCGTGACAGTTCCAAATGTTTCCCATTCGCGAAGAATACCCATTGCGTCATTATGTTTTTCGCCGGTAAGACGGTATGCTTCACTCGCTTTACCAAAAATAGGGTTTGCATGTTTCTTCAAAACTTCAGGATCAATCTTGCCATCAGCACCACGCTTTAGCTGCACTGTCGTTCCAATTCCAATCAAACCTCCTTTAATTCCCCGCTTACCTGGTTCACTAGGTCCACTTACAAACTCTAAATCTTCAACTTGGTAAACTTCTTCAAAACTTCCCTTGGAATTGTCTAGGCGTTCTGTACGCACCATCACTTCCGTCTTTCGTTTTGGATTGATATGAGTGACCATACCTACCGAGTTTGCAAATGGACTTGCCAACCCCTTTCCACGATTTTTGACACGAGCAGACTGAAGTAAGCGAACACGCGAACCTTCTGTCAAGTATCCTCCAGAAATAGATATGCCTACAGCATTGATTCCCGAAGACACAATGTCCAGTACGTCAGCCGGAAGTTCTTCGATCTCAACTTTTCCGCCTTTGCGACACGCAAACTTTACTGTTCTTTTTGATTCATTGATTTCTGTTACACGTCCATTCCCTACTTTCTGTAAACAAGAATTTGGGTACCCATCTTTCTTATTTTGGTTAAGTCGCACTTCAGAGCCAACGTAAATTCGCTGACCAGAAGAGAGCTTGATACTCCCTTTTTCTTCAGTATCGATTAGACCAACGTATATTCCTATGCCACCAAGTACAGTGGCGCCAAGCATGGCCACCGGTAAAACGATGGACATTTCTCCTTATCTATTGAGTAGAGATGTTTCATTTAGTCAAAGACAACGTATCCGGAATTGAGAACAATCTTATTTGGGCACGATCTGTAAGAGATTCCATCGTGTCGTGGTGGTTCAATGTCGTGTTATTAGTTTTGGTCGTTGGATCCTTTATGTACTTCTTGTGGGCCAGTCACGGAACTGCACCTCAAGAAGACATGAAAAAGATTCCGTTTGAGCCAAACATGTGGCATAACGCTGTAAGAAATGTTCCCACAAGAGATTATGGACAAATTCCTCAAGTTGAAGCTGGAGATGGTTTACCGGGACATGCCCGTAGAACAAGCGCGTCAGAGTTTTGATAAATTAAAAGATGAAAAGCCGGTTTTAGGTGAAGATAAAGTTCCTGTTCCGGTAAAACGTAAATTAAGAATCGTGACGAAAGACAAATGAGTGCCGCAAGGTACACGAATAAGATCAGAACTGATTCCGAAGCACGTGTTCGGAAAGTTCAGTACCGATACAACAATGCAAATAATTACAACCCATTAGCTGCAGCATGCGATGCAAGTCCTGATTTCACTGTTCTTTTGTACACGAAAGGCGACTGCTGTTCAGCTCCGGCTGCCACTATCGTGATTATTTTATTCTTGGATGGCGGTAATGCTTACACAAACGTGTATGACGAAGGATATCCTCCTCCAACGTATCTAAATATCCTACAAGACATATTCATTCCTTCAAATTTAGCTTATAATGGCGGATCTGCGAGTGTTGTAGTTTCTTCGCCAATCTACGATTCCGGAACAGCCTCCGATAATTTTCCAAACATTTTACAGGATATTCTCGTGCTTTCAACAGGTGTTATTCTGGATTCTGGATTTTTAGTTACTCTACTAAATCCAATCTACAATGGTGGTTCTGCATCCATTGTTTACAGCGTGATTTTAGACGGTGGAAATTCTGTACCACTATAATAACAATAAATGAGTACCGTTACAAATGTCCGGTTTCAGCTTCGACGTGATACCGCTACGAATTGGGCCAGTGCAGGAAATCCAGTGTTGTTATCTGGTGAACCAGGATACGATACGACCAACAAGATCCTGAAGGTTGGCGATGGTAGTAGTACGTGGAGCCTTTTACCCGCTATCAGCGGAGGAGGAGGTGGTGGGGGCACAACACTTCCTGCTGGAATCAATCCTGGAGATTACTTGGCGTGGAATGGAGCTAACTGGGTAACTGGCGGAGAAGGAGATGTGAAATTGGGAGGATTATCAGATGTTTCTGGAACAACACTTAATAGCGTTGCGGTTGGAGGAGGAGCTAAAGCTGTTCAACTAGATGTTGTTATTGGTAGTGCAGCTCAATCGTCTGTTGGCGGTAATGTGGTTATTGGCAAAAGTGCTACTTCAAGTGGCGGTACAGCTGTTGTTATTGGAAATACGGCAACCGGTGCTGCGTTCAGTACGTCGGTTGGTGGAAACACTTCTACTGGTGCTAATGGCGTTTCGGTCGGTAACGGTGCTAACGGAACTGGATCAGGTATTAGTATTGGTAATCAAGCATTTTCTGCAAATGCTGGAATAACTATTGGAAATAATGCTACAGGTTCAGCAACTTCAGTTTCAATTGGAAGTCCGGCATTCACGGTAGGAACAAATAACGTTGTGATTGGTCAGAATTCAACAACCGGAATTGCTAATAATGCCATTGCAATTGGAAGTGCATCTTCTAATTCCGAAGATTGTATTGCAATAGGAGGAAATAGTACAAGTATAGGTACTTCATCAATTCGAAGTATCGCTATTGGTTCGCAGGCAAATATATCAACAGAATGTGCTAATTCTGTTGCACTGGGATACAATGCTCGTGTTGGAAATCTAGCTAGTAGTTCTGTAGTTATTGGGAGCAATGCCAGAGCATCTGATACGGCATCTAATTCCATTACAATCGGAGCTAACAATTTCACCACTGCTAACAACGTAATATCAATTGGACCATCACTTAGTTCAGGACTAAGCAATACAATACAGATAAACACAAATCAGTTAGGAGGAGCAGCTATACTTCCAAATTCCAATGCGTGTTATATTAACCCTATACGCCCCGCTGATTCCGGAAATGGTTTGATGCAACCAGGTACATTATGGTATAATCAAATAACGTACGAAATTTGTTACCAGTGGCCATAATTATGTACATTTTCATGTTAGAAATTCTACATCGTAATAATAACAGATGGCTACAACTAATGTACGTTTCAAGCTTCTCCGTGACACATTTGTAAACTGGACGAGTACAAACCCAGTTTTATTATTAGGAGAACCGAGTTACGATACAACAAATAACCAATTGCGAATTGGCGACGGTGTGTCTACGTGGTTAAACTTAAACCCGTTCGGGGGCCCTACTGGTCCTACTGGGGTTAGAGGGCAAACCGGGCATACTGGCCATACTGGAGTTACTGGACCTCAGGGTTTTACAGGGCAAACAGGTCCAACAGGTCCTACGGGGCCTGGATTAACTGGGCCAACCGGTGCTACCGGAGTGAGAGGGCCAACAGGATCTACAGGATCTACAGGTCCTGGGTTAACAGGTCCTACCGGTCTGCAGGGTAATACCGGTTCTACTGGATCCATAGGTCCAACAGGACCTGGCCTAACTGGTACAACTGGACCTAGAGGATCTACTGGACTATTGGGCCCTACAGGAAGAACGGGACCAACAGGTCCTGGTCTAACTGGTCCAACTGGAGTTACAGGACCCTTAGGTCCTACAGGCAATACAGGTCCAACAGGTCCTGGTCTAACTGGTCCAACTGGAGTTACAGGACCCTTAGGTCCTACAGGCAATACAGGTCCAACAGGACCTGGTCTAACTGGTCCAACTGGAGTTACAGGACCCTTAGGTCCTACAGGCAATACAGGTCCAACAGGTCTTGGTCTAACTGGTCCAACTGGAGTTACAGGACCCTTAGGTCCTACAGGAAATACAGGCCCAACAGGTCCTGGTCTAACTGGTCCAACTGGAGTTACAGGATTTAATGGTTCTACAGGAAGTACAGGTCCAACAGGTCCTGGTCTAACTGGTCCAACTGGAGTTACTGGTCCTACAGGACTTGGAATTACAGGCTCAACAGGTCCTGGTCTAACTGGTCCAACAGGATTTACTGGGTCAGTAGGTCCTACCGGAAGAACTGGACCTACAGGTCCTGGTCTAACTGGTCCAACGGGAGTTACTGGACCCTTAGGTCCTACTGGACTTACAGGCCCAACAGGTCCTGGTCTAACTGGTCCAACGGGAGTTACTGGATCGGTGGGTCCTACTGGAACAACTGGACCTACAGGTCCGGGGGTAACAGGACCAACTGGCATGACAGGTTACACTGGGTACACGGGATATACTGGATACACTGGCCCGACTGGACCCGGATTGACTGGTCCCACAGGGTACACTGGTCCCACAGGAACAGAAGGTCGAACAGGTCCTACCGGGTATACTGGTTATACTGGGTACACTGGAGTTGCTGGCCCAACTGGGTCTGGATTTATTATGCAGGGAACTTGGCTAATTGGCAATTCTTACAATAAAAACGATGTTGTGTATTACCTGGGAAACACGTATGTGGCTAAGATCAATGTGCCTGCATTCCTCGGTGTACCTACTTCATACATACCTTCATTCTGGTTGATCTTCACGATCGGAGCAACTGGACCTACTGGGGTAGGTTCGACTGGCCCTACCGGAAGAGTAGGACCTACAGGTTCCGGAATAACTGGTGCTACTGGGATAGGTTGGACCGGTCCTACGGGAACAACAGGACCTACAGGTCCCGGTCTAACAGGCCCAACAGGTCCTGGTCTAACCGGTCCAACTGGTCCTACTGGTCCTACTGGATTTACTGGACCAACGGGTCCTGGCCTAACCGGTCCTACTGGATTTACTGGACCAACAGGTCCTACTGGTCCTACTGGATTTACTGGCCCAACGGGTAGTACCGGATTTACTGGATTTACTGGACCTACAGGTCGAACAGGTCCAACAGGTCCTACTGGACCGTTTGCACCCCTAGTATCTGAAAACTTCGTGGTAGCTTGTGGAAATGGATCAAGTCAATCCTTAGTTTACAGTTATGACGGAACAACCTGGCTTCCGTCTAGGAACGGAATATCGATATTTGATAACTTAAGTAATACTGCGTCCATGATTGCCTGGAATGGTTCTTTATGGGTAGCTGGTGGAAGTGGGATAACAAATAGGTTAGCTTACAGTTCTGATGGAATAACATGGACTGTATCTACGAGTGGAAATTCAAGATTTACTACTGCGGTAAATGCCGTTGCTTGGAATGGAACGTTATGGGTAGCTGGTGGAGCTGGAACAAATAGGTTAGCTTACAGTTATGACGGAATAACATGGACTGGATCCACGAGCGGAAACACAACATTTGTTACTTCGGTAACTGCTGTTGCCTGGAATGGAAGGTTATGGGTAGCTGGTGGAGATGGATCAAATACCTTAGCTTACAGTTATGACGGAATAACATGGGAACCGTCTACTAGCGGAAACACATTATTTGGTGATGATAGTATTATAAATGAATTTGCCTGGAGTGGATTAAGATGGGTAGCTGCTGTACAGGGAGCAATTAAGTTAGCTTACAGTTCTGATGGAATAACATGGATTGCATCTGACAATGGAAACTCGATATTTGGAGGTGACGGTGGTTATGCACATACAGTTGCCTGGAATGGATCTTTATGGGTAGCCGGTGGCTCAGGAACAAATACATTAGCTTACAGTTCTGATGGACGAACATGGACTGCATCTACAAACGGAAACTCGGTATTTAATTCTGTTGTATCTGGTCTTTCATGGAATGGATCTTTATGGATAGCTGCTGGAGAAGCTAACAACACTTTAGGTTATAGTTCTGACGGACAAACTTGGACTGCGTCTACGAACGGAAACTCGATATTTACTACTGGTGGATATGCAGTTCACTCCCGCCGTGTTTTGCCAAATGTAGGTACTTCTTCGTTAGGAGGTGCTATTGGCAGTACTGGACCTACTGGTCCTACGGGTCCTGGGCTAACCGGTCCTACTGGATCTACTGGATCTACAGGTCCTACTGGACCTACTGGTCCTACTGGCCTAGTGGGTGCTACTGGTCCTACTGGACCTACGGGTCCTGGACTAACTGGTCCTACTGGATCTACTGGATCTACAGGTCCTACGGGTCCTACTGGTCTAGTGGGACCTACAGGTCCTACCGGATCTACTGGATTTACTGGACCAACGGGTCCTGGTCTAACCGGTCCTACCGGATTTACTGGACCAACGGGATTTACTGGACCTACAGGTCGAACGGGACCTACTGGACCTTTTGCACCTCTAGTATCTGAAAACTTCGTGGTAGCGGCTGGATCTGGAACAAATCAATCATTGGTTTACAGTTATGACGGAACAACCTGGTTTCCGTCTACGAACGGAAAGTCGATATTTGATAGTTCTGCGAACACAGTTGCCTGGAATGGATCTTTATGGTTAGCTGGTGGAAATGGAACAACAAATAGGTTAGCTTACAGTTCCGATGGAATAACTTGGGCTGGTTCTAGTGGACCTACTGGCGGAAATGCAAGATTTACTACAGGGGTATATGCGGTTGCCTGGAATGGAAGGTTATGGGTAGCTGGTGGAGAGGGAACAAATCAATTAGCTTACAGTTATGACGGAATAACTTGGACTGCATCTACGAGTGGAAACTCGGTATTGGATTCAGGTGTAAATGCCGTTGCTTGGAATGGATCTTTATGGGTAGCTGGTGGAAATGGAACAACAAATAGGTTAGCTTACAGTTATGACGGAATAACATGGACTGCATCTACGAGCGGTAATTCAATAATTACTACAGGGATATACTCGGTTTCCTCAAACGGATTGAGATTTGTAGCTGGTGGAAATGGAACAAACGTTTTAGCTTACAGCTCCGACGGAATCACATGGACTGCATCTGCCAATGGAAACTCGATATTTGGTAGTGGTATTGGTACTAATATAACTGTGATTGGTTGGAATGGATCTTTATGGGTAGCTGGTGGAGATGAAACAACAAATAAATTAGCTTACAGCTCCGACGGAATAACATGGACTGCATCTACGAATGGAAACTCGATATTTGATACTGCTGTATTTGGACTTTCCTGGAATGGATCTTTATGGATAGCTGGTGGACAAGCGAACAACGCTTTAGCTTACAGTTCCGACGGAAAAACTTGGACTCCGTCTAGTATCGGAACCTCGATACTTGCTAATGTATTTGGACTTCACTCGCGCCGTGTTTTACCAAATGTAGGTACGACCACAACAAATATAATTTCATTATTACAAAATCTTGGAGCTACATTACCTTCTGGATACAGGACACTGGCATACAATCCAACAACTGGAGTACTGGGTTATTTTGGCAGTTAAACGACTAACTTGCCTACAATTTTATGAATAGATAAAGACGATACACCAGAAGCGTCAGAAACAAGTTTCATTTGAGTTTTGGTTTTCAGACCCATAATATGGGCAACCACCCCGGCCACAATGGTCTTGGGTGTATGCTCAAAATCGTCTTCGGATTTCTTGGAAATTTCAACTAGTAAATCCATAATTTTCTGGCGCTGATCATCATTCAGCGAAAGAGAGGCACACAACCGCTCAGCAATCCCAATTTCCGTTTGCAGAACAGTATTATTTGTTACCTCAAAATGTGTCACGGCTTTACACAGTGACCGAATGTTCACAAGAAACATCTTGGCAATTTCCTCGTGACTCCGCGGCGCCCCGTTATTTCTACAAGCTACAAACACTGCTCCACCCATCATCGCTCGGCGCGTTTCGCCCCTCACTTTCTGGGCATCTTCCAGTTGTTTATACAACCCACAAGCGTCCATCACAATAGATTTCGGTAGACCTGCATGAGTACATGATAACTGAATAGCGTCAAAGATCGACATCCATGAACGCTGAGAGTTTGAGGAAAGCGACCAGCACGATAAACGCTGGATAGCTTTTAGTTTCACGTCTTTGGCCGTTAGTCCTTTGAAAGACATAACTGATCCATATGACGATTCAGGGAGAAGATCTGATGTTGTAAAGCCTGTGCGGCCTTCATCTTTTCCCTGATCGTAGTTCCGCCATTCGGCACCTTCATCAATAATCCTACCCATCATTGTTCCACACAGTGTACATACATGCTCCCCTTCATCAATTACAAGTTCATGTTTACAATTACTCATTTTTAGTATGTTTCAGCACTATCCTTTTTCGCATTCGTTTTACGCGACGCAAACACCGATTTCATGACTGACCAGTTTGGAGGAATGAATCGTACAATATGTTTGTGAACATGTTCCTTATACAGAAACTTCACTTTCTCACTCAGTTGTTCTAAAAACAAAAACATGGCGTATGCGAAAAACAGACCCGAAACGTACGTGTCAATCTGGAGATCAAGAACTTTAGATATCGGGAAGATCGGCGCCCACCCTCGCGTGATCTGGGTCGTCCAGAACGCTACTGATCCAATAATACCTAATTCAAGTCCAATATCTCCAACTTGGTACGCCAAGTGTTCAGCCTTCCATTCTTTGTCGCAGTCGTCAAACAGATGGTAAAGCAAAACCGATAATAGAAGACCTATTAAAGTATAAAACAAAGCAAGAATCACGATATTCATAGTTCCGCCCAACACTTCACCCAAGTCCATCATTATTATCTATTCTGGGGCATAAATTCTTGTGAGTACGCCATAGGGCGGTAATTGGTTGCAAGTATCTGTTTGTTTCCGTCGCGAGTTTTTACTGGTTTTACCCATGAGATCAGAAGGTTCTTTTGTTCTACGACCCAAACCCAGTACCCTGCCTTGGAAAACTCTGACACTAAATGATCTAAAGCCTCTTTCAATGAAAACAGGGGATACCCAAACACATAGGTAGGAACAGGGTAAATTATATAAGGAGCATCTGAATTATGTACTGCTTGACGTCTAATTTGTGCTTGAATCTGGGCAATTATGGGATTCATGGCTGCCATACGATTAGATCTTCTTTCTTCTTGTTCGTCCCATACGTCACGCGCACGCAACATCTCTGCTTACTCTTACTATAAGAATGTCTGTGCCATTCCGCACTCTTGGGTTAGGCGGTGGAGGTATGAAAGGTATAATGTACATTGGCGCTCTGCGCGAACTTTCACGGCATCAAGATTTAGTGTTTCCTGATGGCGTGTACGGAGTTTCAGTAGGAGCGATTGTGGGAACGTATATTGCTTTTGGACTACCTTTGGATTTAGGAATTGAAGAAGCGTTCAAGATCTCGTCATTTATTCCGGAACCGGATTATTCAAAATTACCTGAAATGATTTCTATGAAAGGTGTGTTTTCCATGGACGTTTTGGAAACGTCGCTCGTAAACATGTTTTTGACAAAAGGGATAGATCTGCGCACGAAAGTTATTGGCGATACCAAAATGCCTTTGTACATTTTGGCTTCCAACCTCACAAAGGGTAAACCCACCATTTTCTCCAAGAACGTCCCGATCTTAGACGCTCTGAAATGCTCGTGCTGTATCCCCGGTGTTTTCCGACCGCAAGTTCTGTATAATCAAGTATATGTCGACGGTGACCTGTTTGTGCCTTCGGTGGACAAATGTATTCCTGATTTAACTAACGCTTTGTGTTTATCACTAAAGCATCGGAAGTCTGATAATAAGTTCACTCCTTCAACAATTGAAACCATGTCCCCAATATCGTATGTCCATGACATGTACACTTTAGTGACATACAACTTTTTCAAACAAGTAAAAAAATCCTGCACCTTACAACTCCACTATCCTAACTTGCACAGCACTTCGGATTTAAAGGAGTTTAATGTTCCCGATATCCTGAAAAAAGCTAGTACAGACTTATCCCGATTTCTCGGCGCCTAGAGCAGCTACCATAAAAGCTCGGAAGTTAGCGACAGTGGGTTTACCGCTCATTTCGTACATCTTTTCGGCTGTTTCTACTTTTATGGTAGGATACGCCTTGATCTTGTACAGCGCCGCCTTGCCTTTATCGGCGTAGGCATTAATTTCTTCGAATATTACTCGGTGACCTCCGTACGTATAATTCTTGGTCTGGACTAGCTGTTTGAACGACGCAACTTCAGGTTCGGCATCTTTACAGTGAGGACACCATGACGCAAAGAAAAACATGAACTTCACAGTTCCAGGTTCAGTAGCAGTATCCGGTGTAGGTTTATCCTGAGCTACTGGTTTCTGCTGGATAATCTTGGCTCCAGGCCAGATTCCGGTGTACGCACGGATTCCCAATATAGTTATCAGAACAATAATAGTTGAAACAATCACGGCTGTGACTATACTACTCATCTTGTCTAAATGAAGGGCATAAAAGTTTAGTCTCCTTCCTCAGGACCTCAAAGTAGTTGCGATATGATTCCTCAGCCGTAATCCCGGTCGTAATTTGAGCCCAAGCTACTTGATAGGTTTGTCGTTCGGGTTCGTATGGTTTTGGGATGATGGCGTACCATTTTCCATTGTAGCGAACGGTTGGTGGCATGTTATACCTCCACAGAAACAAAGAAGCCAAGATTTCCGTTTTGCACCTTTTAGTGCCCACTGTTCAAATGTATACACGTTGCTCATCGACATATTGCACCTTGCGCAAATAGGGTACAAATTAGATAAAATGGTGGGACCGCCTTTTGATTCCGGAATATCATGTCCACACTGAAAATCAAAAACCGTGATTTTATTTTGGCACCATGGCGTGAAACATTTGGCAGAGTATACTTTACCAAATTTAGATATCCAAACTTGTTCTCTCAAAGCTTTAGGAATTTTGGCTTTGTGATGCCCTGACATTAATGTCTTAAGAGTAATCGTTGAAAACGGAAATTGTTTCTTAATTCGGAAAAGGATTAGTAATAAGATGTCTAAGAATATCCATAACGTTGTGAGTGATGTGCAAGAGAAGGTGACTGCCGATCATTTCCCTGTGACCGGTAATCTTCCTGATGGAGTTCATGCATGGACGGTTGTAGAATTTACGGCCGGGGACTGCATTCTCCAATTCGAAGTTCATCTTGAAAATCAGGTATCGTGTGTTCTCTGTCAGCGAGGGTTTACCAATGATCAGCGCGATACCATTATGGAGATCTTTACGAATATGATGTTTGATTAACTAATTAAAAAACGAAATCAATTTGGTCAGAAATGACCTGTTTAATACAAGAAGATGCCGAAAGTTCACCACCCTTATAACGCGCTTGACAAGATGAAAGATGCGATTGAGCGTCAGCTGGGGCAGAGTGGCGTCAGCATGAAGTGGGAGCAGTCCGAGTACTGTGACCGGACATTCATTGTCTGGCTTTACAGTGGCGAACGTACTTACGAATACAACCTGAAATTCTACCCGGAGTTCTATGCGATGACTGCAAACAGCAACTCGTCTAGAAGTCTTACGGCATTGATGCGGGAAAAGTTCGATCAGGCTATCTACTACTAAAAACTAAAACCAGACCCGAGATGGGTCATTTTTTAATGACCAATTTCGTGTTTTTTACGGTGTTTGTGTCATGTAATTTAGGCGTTTAAGGGAAGCCTACGAGGTGGGCGCCAATACCGAAGCCGGCACCGGTGCGCGCCGACGAGCCGACGGAGGGGGCATAGATATCGAGGATGGCGAACGTGGCCAGGGCAACGAGGGCAATCATGCCGATCTCCGACAGCTTGAGGCCCTTGCCGGGGAGGAGGTACGCCGCAATCGCAACAGCCAGACCCTCAAAGGCGTACTTGATAGCGCGAGTCGTTAGGTCCGAGAAATCAACTCCAGCAGGGGCGGCAACAGACTTCTGCTCGGGCATTTTTATAGAAAAGGACAGAGAAAAAACGAGTCATTCTTTAAATGAAAGTATGTTTGGTGACTTTGGCCATAGGTGAAAAGTACCTTGAAGAGTACAACCGACTTTTCCGTGAGAGTCAAGAAAACTATGCCCGTAAGTGTGGTTACGATTTTAGGGTTTTGGATGATTATTTGGATAAAGATCACACCGATCCAAAAACTATAACATTGAACAAGATTCTGGTATGTAGTCAACCTTGGTCAGCCGAGTATGATTTTATAGTGTTCATTGATGCCGATATACTCATTAATATCAAATCGCCCCCTATTCATACACACATTGACTTTGGTGACAAAATAGGTATAGCAAACGAAACTGACCAAACGCCCTCTTACTTCATGAACAGTTTTCGTAAGTATGTGTATAATTGGAAGGACGGCGCAGAATATTATGCAAGTAGTGGGTTTACTGTGAACTCTGGTAAGATTCTTAATACCGGAGTTCTGGTCCTTCAACCGAAAAAACACCGCGAGTTTCTTGAACGAGTTTACTACAAATATGTAACGTCTGATTACTACAATCCTAATATTCCCAACAACTTAGAACAAAAAAGCCCGTATCATTATGAACAATCAGCGGTTGGGTACGAACTTCAAACTCATAATATGTATGTTATTATATCAAAAAAGTTCAACTCAATATGGTTTCTTCAAGCAACTATTAACCGGTCAATAGGCGAACTTTTTGTACCCTTTACATTCCGCATTCACCGACGAAACATTCTTACGTATTTTAAAGAAACATATTTCATGCATTGTGCAGGGAGAAAAGGATTTTCGAGTGTTCAGGAATTGCAGAAAAACAACCACCTTTAGATAATGAGGCGCATCCGCGTAAAGGTCGTAGTTGATCCAGACGTTCAGAAAAAGTACACTATCCCTCCAGGACAAATTGAGTTTTATGTTACGACGTACCTCAACGATCCAGACGGATGGTCCACGAAGGGTTACTTCTTTGAACCTGTTTCTTTTAATCAAGATGTGACAATTCACTTGTCATCTCAATCGACTATTGATAAGAATTGCGGATTAGAAGGAAAGCTGTCGTGTGCCGAATTAGGAGGTAAGACTATGTGGCTGAACTCTGATCGATGGTACCATGGTGCATCGAAAAGCAAACTTAGCTTAGATGATTATCGCCAATATATGGTTTCCCACGAGATGGGACATATTTTGGGGTACGATCATACTGAGTGCCCATGCAAGAACTGCCCTGCTCCAATCATGATGCAACAGACCAAAGGGATAGGACAGTGCAAACCTAATACGAAAGTTTGAACTCGTTAAAAATAAAGACTTTAACACGTCGAGAATACAGTAAACAAATGCCTCGCGAAACTCTACCCACGAAGGAAACCGATGGAACTGTTATTGATTACCTTGAAGAGGACCCCGAAATCCCTACGCAGCGCTACTGCATCATCTCCTTTATTTCACCTGAAAAGGTGGTTAAGCAGAAGGCGGAGTTCTACAACGAGAAGTTTGTAGAGTGGATGGCGTATGAGTGGAAGGTCAAGGGCCTTGAACATCTCATGGCTTATGTCGCCAAGAAGTATTCTTTGAAGGTTGATGACCTTTTCAAGGATATGGAGGAGTTCAAGAAGGTGCATGAGGCCGAGGTGAAGAAGACGGATGTCCCCGAGCAGTACCAGGTTTTTCTCCTGAAGAACGAGAAGGAGGTGGAAGCCCAGTTTAATGAGAAGGTTGAGTTCCAAACCAACGTTCGTGGCGTCAAGCTCCGTCGCGTATTTGCAAATCTCGAGGAGTGCCAGACGTACGCCAAGGTCCTGCAGCGCCGCTACCCTAATGACAATCTTTATATTGGTAAGGTTGGTGCGTGGCTGCCATGGGATCCTTCTGAGAACATGATGCCAGAGGTAGAGTATGCCGAGAAGGAGCTGAACGAGATGATGCGCCGGTACAAGGAGAACGAGGTGAATCGCGAGATTTTCTTTGAGGAAGAGAAGGCTCAGCGCATTGAGCAGCAGAAGAAGGAGAATGAGGCGCGTCGTAAGAAAAATCTGGAGGATGCGAAGGCCGATGCAGGTCTGGCCGATACGGCCGATATCGGTCGCGCGATTGAAGACAATGTTCACCCTGCCGAAGGTGGTGTTCCCCGTGATCTTTGAGTTCCTAACGACGCTTGGTCTGACGGCGGCGACGTGTTGAACGCTTCCCTGCACGGCGGAATATACCTTTCGCCTTGTTAAACAGATTTGACGCTACTGATTTTGCGGATACAGGTGCTGGAGGTCCCACATTGGGATCAATGGGTGTAGGTGAACGAGGTATCTTTTTGACCTCTATGACGTACTTACTCGCAATTTCTGCTAGAAAATCTGCGTCGGCTTTCCATACGTCTGTCGCACGTGTAACGATTTTACCAGTCTCTGGATTCAGCTGGAGTTTTATCTGATAGAATTGCCCACTGACAGGATTAACAATCGCAACTAATGTGTATCTCTCGTATAAATGGTCTTCCGTGTCATACTTTAACACATTAACATCCGGAGCACCGTTACGACTTTTACTCAGTTCTTTGGATAGAGATCCGTACTTTGTGAGAACATTTGTTAGAGCTTCGTTATCAAACCCAAACGATACCATTATTTTTACGCAAGATTAATGTTTCTTTTTGGTCTGACGGCGGCGACGTGTTGAGCGAATAGTCTTGGAAACCTTCCGCTTGTATGTTCTAGCCTTTCGTCCTGCGAGCTTGGGGAGAGTAGACTTGTAAAAATCAACGTCCGCTTGGTCTTCAGGGAACACAAGCTTTCCGAAATGTGTCTTGGGCTTTGCACCTGAACGAAGAAGCAGCTTCTTAATCTGCTTAAACCGTTCAACCTTCGCGGGATCGCTGGATTTCTTTATGGCGATATCTGCAACGCCACGATACGTCTTTCCCTCAAGCTCGGGAGGAAAATTGGGGATGTGTTTGTTAAACTGATTATTGAAATTTGGTCCTTCAAACGTTCCATCCACTTGATACGTTCCAGGAAACTCCTTAAGAAGGGTATCTACCATCGCAACGTTGGCATGAATAATGGCATACATCATAGGACGCAAATGGAATATTTCGCTATCTAACTTTTCCCGAGGAGTGTCTGACCCCAACTCCGAATAAAACTGAGATGTGTGCGTGGAAAAGTTAGCAGCATCGCCACGCTGAAGATCATCAGCGATTAAGGCCAGATACTGGTCTTTCCGGCTCGGTGTAGAAGAACCCGATGGTCCTGACCTGCGATTGTTTCGGTTAAAGCCGTATGCAGCGAGATGCGCCATTATTTTTACGCAAGATTAATGTTTATCTTTGCCCTCCTGTTTGACACGGACCCAAGGATTTGAGCTCTTTTTCCTCAGAGCGTCAGGCGAATACTCATCTTGGGCCAACATTGCGCTCGAAAAAGGTTTGTTGTCTGTCCACAGCGAATTATCACATAAATGAAACGGTGGGTGATCTGAAGCTTTGTACCAGAACACTTGATCTTCCAACTTGTTTGACTGAACACCGTTGCAAATCACTAAACATTCGAAATTTTCGGTACACTGGTCCATGAATTGACAGAACATTTCGAACGTGGGAAACATACCGGCATAATTGTCGTATATACGACGGCGATTATTCACGATACTTTCGCGAAGAATAAACACGAAGTCTACGTTGGTACGCAAGTTAGGTGTGATTCCAAGAGGGTACTGCATCGTAATGATTGTCATGACATCAATGTGACGACCGTTCATGAAAATGTAGCGCGTAGATTCCTCTTTAATCCACGAAGCATCATACAAACAATCATCCAAAATCAAAAAGGCACGAGGATCTGTACCTGAATTCCCGCCTGATCTCTTTTTTTCTTCGTTACGTGCAGTCTTTACACCTAATTGCCGCTTAATCACATTCATCACGATAGAAGGATTGTACTTATCGTGAATCAGTTTGGAAGGAACCATATGCTGGAAAAACTCGTTCGCAACTTCTGTACCTGAAATCACCGTTCCAATCGGGAAACAGTGCTGGGTATTAAACAAAATATCGCGAACCAAGAACGATTTTCCGGTATCTTTCTTTCCAATAACGACAATCATTGGGGATTTACGAGAATCTATCTCGCACCTGTCTTTCAACATATCTATATTGAACTTCTTGATCTGGAAGTTCATCTACTTGCTTTATTGCGTGTAGTTTTTAGTTTATGTTTGGGACGCCATAATAATATGGTCAAGCGGAAACCATCAGCCGGAAGTGATTTACGGACAAACTCTATCGCCCTCAGTCTTCAGCGACACGATACGAAGAGCTTGAAAGCTCAGCAGTTTTGGGGCTTGAACCATCTCCAGCCTTTTTTTCCTCCCATCCAAAAACTGTTTAAAACTGAAGTTCGGGATTCGCCCCAAGAGTTTGGGTTCAAGGTCAATGACAGTATTGCCTCAATTGTAGACGCCGAGCACGTTCGGACGTCCAAGGGAACTGTAGTTGAAGTTCATCGTAAAGTCACGATGCTTCTTTCACCCTTCAAGTGGATGCAGGGAGATTATGGCACCGCACTAGGATTACCTACGTCTGAAGAAGAGTCGGCTGAGATTTGGCGCAAGATCCAGGATCCGAACAACGCTGCATATGTTGGTGCCCTTCTTTCGACTGTGCTAGCCCAGTCTGGATGCCCCCATTTCCCGAAAGTGTATGGAGTGTTCACGGGGGTATCGGAAAAGCATACAATAGATATCTCCGACGACTACGCAGACTTGTCAGAGCGCTCATGGTTTTCTTCCAATATCGGAAAAACATTTGATATCAAGTTGACAGACGACATCCGTGAAGGAGATTTCAAGCATACTCGTGGAGCCCGTGCAAATGTGTTATTAGGCGAAGATGTGGTTCTTGATGGCGTAAAGGAACTTGAAGCTCCTGAGGTAGGACCCACCGAAGCCGCTGAAATGAACCCTATGATGCGTGATGGAGAAGAAGATTCGGACGACGAGTCGGATTCTTCGTCGGTATCTACATCTTACGTTTTTGGCCTGAAGTCATGCGATTGTGATTCCGACGAAGATGAAGATGAAGACGAAGACGAAGATGATGGTGAGCCGTTTGCGTGGGCATCGTTCACTAACGTTCCCGTTCAGGTCACGGTTATGGAAAAATGTACTGGAACTTTTCACGAACTGTGTTCTCAGCACCCTGATCCTCCTAAACATCTGGCATGGTTATCCCAAGTTATGTTTGCCCTAGCGTTTGCTCAGCGGAATTACGGATTCACTCATAATGATCTTCATTCTAATAATGTCATGTACATTTCCACCGAAAAGGAGTTTTTGTATTACAACTGTGCCGGTTCTTTTTACAAACTTCCCACTTACGGTTACTTGATTAAACTCATTGATTTCGAGCGTGGAATTGGATCAGTGAAAGTTATGGGAATGAAGGAACCCAAACTGTTTATGAGCGACCATTTTTCGGTAGATGAAGAGGCTGGTGGGCAGTTCAATTTTGAGCCTTGGTACCTTTCCAAATACCCCGAAATCAAACCCAACCCTTCTTTTGATCTGGTACGTCTAGCTACCTCAATGTTCTGGGACCTTTTTCCAGAAGGTCCTAAGTGCCTAGATTATCGCAATAACCAAGTATTTAAGTTTTTTATGAAATGGTTATCTTTGGATGACGACACATCGGTATTATTTGGAAAGAGTGACGATAAGCATGATCGGTATCATGGCTTCTATCTCTACAAGGCGATTACTCGGCTCTGTAAAAATGCAGTTCCACGAACTGAAATTTTATCTTTGAAATCTTACTTTGGTACTGATTCACTTCCCACCGGAGAAGAGTGTTGTGTCATTGAGGCTTAAAATGTTGGGCGGCCAATGAACATATCCTGAACGCTGGGGACTTCCATCGTCTTTACTGCATCCGTAACAACATCCGTTGTGGTCGCAAATACCACACCGGCTGAAATAATACCTCCGAACAGTGAGAGCTTACCTGCATCTACCCAATTAATTGGCTCGCCCTTGGAACGACGCTCTAGAGCGTACACGATAAAGCACACGAGGGCTACTGAAACCGCAGCGATTGGAATGATCATTTATTTTGCGCTCAATCAAAATTTCACATATTTAGAACGAGAGTATCTCCCGCTTTTTTCTCAATTTCTTTTAGAGGATCATCCTCAACCTCCTTGTCCACCACATCCTTCTTGGGCTCTTCAGGCTTGTCCATATCCTCAAACTCAATTTCAGCAACCTCTTCGCTCACCTTCAGTTCCCCACGACCATCGTCGCCGCTCTCGGACCCTGACTCGGAATCTGACTCCGACCCCGGCTCTGGCACATCATCCTCAAACTTAACCTGAGTAGGTACCGACCCAGCCTTCTTTACTGGCTCCTCAGGTGCGTGCTGGATGTGAACGGGTAAGGACGCAGACTGCGCCACATCGTCATCCTCCGAAAAGTACTTTTTGGCAATCGCTTCCCAAGGCAGGAACGAACGAATGACCTGTTCCATACACTCCGTCACAATCTTTTCAATATCCTGACGGTTACGTGCCTGCTGCTCCGACGACACACCTACCGTCTTGAAATAGTACGCCATCTGCCACATTTTGCGCGCAGAATGCTTGTACAGTTCATGAATAAACTTTGCGAAGCTCGGACGCTCAAATTCTATCTTGAGTTCAGATTGTGATCCACGGTAATGAAGAGATGCAAACGATTTCATGTACGCAATAAATACGCCCATCAGAAGATCATCCATGTACTTACAGTTCGTAACCTTAAGGATACGCTCGACTTCGGTAGATAGCGTAGAGTCTGACCATTCAGGGATGCGCGTGAGCATGTTTTGGAACGTGCGCAATATCTGGTCGGGCTGACCGTTACGATCACACAGGTCCTTAGCTGAGTCGTGGATAGACCAGAACCCGTCGGCTACGGGGCTGACTAAAAGACCCACGAGGTGTTCGCGCAGATGTTCCTTGGCGAACTCGGTAGACATTTGTTAAAAATACGTACTATAAAACACTCTAGGAAACGCAATTTGCAAAAACGGATTTATTTTGATTAACGATATGTATTTCACACCCAAATCAAGACAAGAACAAACACTCAATATGAGCACGTTTATCAATCGCCCCAACATCAAGACTGTGGAGGACATCAAGGCTGCTCGCGATGAGCTGACCAAGATCCTCGCTGAGATCAAGAAGGGCGGTGATGCTGTCAAGGTTGTCGAGCCCGTGGCCAATGCTGGCGCGGGTAAAGCAGAGGAGCCCGTTACGCCTGCGAAGGCGAAGCGCGGCGCTGCCAAGAAGACCGACGCTCCGTCGGCGCCCGTGAAGGGTAAGAAGGTCGCCAAGGTGGCGGCCGGTGAAGAGGAGAAGCCCGCGGTCGCGAAGACTGCGGCGAAGAACACTGATGGCAAGCGTGAGTTCACGTTTGCCGCCGGTGCGAGTCACACCAAGCTTCTGAAAGAGGCGATTGGTGAAGACAAGAAGGCGTTTGAGAACGCTAAGAAGATGCTGAAGAAGCATGTGGAGGGTCTGTCGGACGATGAGTTTGACGCGAAGACCAAGGACGAGCACGTCCAAGCTTGGCTAGCGGCCAAGAACGCAGCCAAGGTCGTCGAGCCGGTGGTGCCCGAGGTTCTCTCTTACGAGGACCTGAAGGCGCTCACCGGGCTCACGGAAACCGATACGGCTGGCGTCTACTGGCACCCCGAAACGGGTCGCCACGTGACCGGACCGGCTGCCTCTTCGGAGGAAGGGCTGGATGAGGTCAATGACTACCTGGTCGGCGAGACCACGCACCGCGTCTACAATGACGCAGAGGCATTCCTCGGCTTTGCCGGGGTGGGCAAGTTTGCGGACATGTAAATCAAAAACATAAAAACAACAAAACCCAAAAAATCAAAACGGCGAAAGCCAATTTTTCATTTACTTACGCGATTTACGACGCCGAGTTTTGCGCGCCTTCTTGCTCCCCTTACGACGACGAGACTTTCCACCTTTTTTAGGAACTTCCTCTAGCGCCTGAGCATCTTTTGCTTGTTTCAGAAGGTCCGGCGTCCGGATCTTCAGTTTTTCCGCGGGTGAATAAGAAGTTCCAGGAGTCGTAGGTGACGGGATCTTCTGACGAGGCGGTGTAAAAAATCCTTTAGGAGGTAAATCCAGAGTTCCGCTCATTTACTTACTCTGCCCAGAAAATGATGGTACAATTTGGAAACGTTTGTTGAATGAACTTCTGGGCTTCCTGGGTAGGAATCAGTAGGCGCGGCACATAAAGTTCTTTCAGAGAAGTATTGGTAATCGGTGTCTTTTTCTTGTACTCTTTCCACACATGTTCAAAACACAGAAGTTTATGGTTCTTGATTCGACCACTGTTAATCGTATATTTGTGCAACTCTTCAATTTCGTTCGAGTAGTGTGAAAAACTGCGAATAAAAGGGTACTGATGAGTACTGGGATTGTACGCCATTTCGCACACTGTTCGCCAAAGAGTCTGCCATTCGCGCATCGTTTGGTCACTGTAGAGTGGATTTCCAAACTCTAGAGTGAAACTGAAGTAAATATCAGTTTCCATTATTATATAATTGATCTTCATTGTTCAACCCATAACGAGATGCCAAATGAGAATGAGGACAGGAAGTATGAGAATCGGGAAGAAACCGTAAGTGAAAAGTGTCAGAGCTCCAATAATCCAGTATCCTCCGCTGAACAGAGTCTGACCATACTTAGCCCCTTGAATCGTCATCGCAAGTACGAAGTATGTCTTGATGAACAAGAACACATCGTTAAACAGCATACCCACAATATCCAGTGCTCCGTCGGTAGGAGTATTTGTTACGTCAGCAGCTACAGCTGGAGCATTGATTTGAAACTTCTGCCCGTCCTGGATTTTTTTGGATCCTGGCTCATCGTTAATAGTGTAATCTACCATGAGGTACTTCACCTTCTGAGGATTCGGGTCTGGAATACCCAAGGAACTGTGACTTACCTTTAAATTGATTGACCCCTCGTTCAAGTACGTTCGTACAGCACTTGTCACATCCGTAAAATTCCTATCAAATCCATACCGTGCTTTTTTGATCTGTAATCCTGAAGCCAGACGAGCAGGAGGAGCGTCAATGTCCATTGAATCGCCGTCTACCGCTGTAGCCGTATTGCTCGCTCCATTATTAATAGAGTATGTCACCGTAAGAGTTTTTAGCTGCCCTGGGGCCGGATCTGCAACATTTAAGGCCGATGGCGTAACTACGAAATTAAGGCGCCCGTCTTTTAACTGGGCTGAAACAGCTTTTGTTACATCTAAAGTTTTGGTACCAACTCCGTACTTTGCCGACTGAATTTTGACTCCGGTCGCCATTCTCTTACTTATTATACAACAAGGACTTACGAGCTGAAAACAACGTTGGCAATTCCACTCATCACTCGCAGATAATTGTAGGATTCAACGTACGCTGTAATAGTGTAATTATACTGTAATGTCTTGACTGCATTTGCGACCTGAGTGTTTGGAACAATTGAGATTACGTCTAAAGGCGAGTACAGCAGTTGCCCATTTGGACCAGTAGCTCCCGGATTCACGATTGTCGGATTAGGAAGATTCAATGTCGATTTTAGAACGCATACTGGCCCAGGCGGACTATTATTGGTTGATGATGCAACTAACGGAGGCTGGACATACGTATTTCGCAATAGAGTTTTGTTAAACATTGATCCGTTAATGTGTCCGCTTGGCTGAGTACTGTATGGCTCAAGCGAGAATGAGTATGTGTACACTCCTGGAATATCCGTAGATGTCCGACCTTTCTGATGACGGTAATTCTCCAGCTGCGAGAAGAAATATGTTTGTTTGTATGAGAACCGCTCCCTCCCGTCCAAAATAATAGACGATTCAAGAAGGATGTCGCGCTGTGATACAGCGGTGCTTAGATCGTTTCCAGTCGTGTACGACAGAGCCATTCCTGTCATTCCTGACGTATCAATTGGAGGCTTGTAAGGATCCACCCAGTTAGTATAATTATCTACATCGTTGGCTAGTATACGGTCTGAACGCTGTGCAACCCATACTACCTGAGTACACAGATTCTTCATGAGTAAAGCAAGATCGTTACTAGATCCATACTGACCATTAGCCGAAACCATATCAATCTGCTTGATAATGAAAGAGTGTTCGGTCTGATTAATGTGGGCTAACTCAGCATTATTTAGGAAAATATAATTCGCTTCAATGAACGGATTGAGGTTCCAGTACATAAGTGTAGGATTCGAAGGCGCTGGGGGGATAGCGTATGTTGGTGGCGACAGGAAATTATTCATAGTCATCAGCGAATCGCTTGAATCAGGAGCAATACGCTTCCCAAAATTCGGGTTTACCTGACCATTAATTCTTTCACGGATATCGCGGATCGTGAATAGTTCGTACATGTTCGCAAGTTCAACCACAATTTCAACAATGGAGTTCTGGAGTGCTCCTAGAGGCAGAGCCGCACCTACATTCTCACAGAACCAAAAATGGAGAGGAACGTTCAGGACGCGTCCGTAAATTGACGGCTCGGCTGAGTCTGTCATGGTTGATATCGAATGAGGATACTGGTTCATACGATCGTATGCATTCGCCGGATCATACACTTCCGGCAAATTACCTACCATCTGGCTGACCATCGCCTTCTTGTTAGCATCAAAATTTAGATCAGCGTACAATTTCATCCATTCACCGGTATGGCGCACAATCTCTTGGCCGTTAATTAGGATAGAAGCATGCTTGATCATATTGTATCCAATATTTCGAATCCACTGGAACTCGTATCCAATAGCCTGAGAATTTGAATTTAAATTTGCGTTAGCACCCCGTGTCACAGGATAGACTGGAGAATAAATGTTTGGAAGAGTCATTACGACATAACAATCATTGACTAATTGAGCGATTTGATCAACTGTTGCTCTGAGAGTCAATGATCCCGATGCAGGAATTCTTAAATTTGTGGTCTTGAACACTAACTCAAACTGTTCCATTGCAAAATCTGTGTGGCGCTTATACACCGACCTAAAATGAGTGAACGATGGGTTCCCACATACTAGTTGATCTTGTGCACCTCTATTGACGAGCTGAATTAAGCCTCCAGACATCCTTACTTATTTACTGCATAGTTTTATGTCTATATACTCCGCATTTGATGCATCCGGTACGGTCTACATTCAGACTTACGGTCGTGCAATTACATAGGCGGGTGAGTTTCAGATTCTTGGCATTCGTGTTATTGGCATGTGTTGTTGACACAATGTAGTCCGCATTCTGCGACGCCTTGAAGTCTAACCACTGACCGTTTGTGCGCCGGATACGACTGCCACCAGTCGTACGAGGAATCAGCATGGGAACCGAATGTGGTGTCTGTGACGTCGTAGGAATATTCACGTCAGTATTCGCTGCAATATCGGTAGCATACGTTTTAGCTCCCTTCAGACGCATTAAGCGAGTCCAGTCGGCAGCAGATAATCCGCGCGTTCCTGCCTGGTTATTTGATGAAGTCCTAGGATGGGCGACAGTCGCCATTTATACAACATGCGGGAAAAAGGTTATAGCGTTGGGTCCACTACGTGACCCTATCTGGAACAAACGCTGATTATCCTGGAATGCAGAGTAGTCAAAGATCTCGTTCGTCTTAGGGTCTAGAATCATTACCATTCCTTTCACTTTAATGATTTGGAGCTTACGTCTTTTCGGTATTAAGTTACGCCTATAAAGAGTATCCTTTTCATCATTCAAGTACGATGGACGGTAGGCAAGATCTTCCGCAGTGACCGATGTGTCGAAACGCATACATTGGATTACCGGCTGTTCTTTCGAATGTAATTTACGATGAATCTCACAATCTACTGCAGCTTGTTTGAGGATCGTGGAAATGCCTTTAATAATCTTACCTTTTTTGTACGACATATCGTACAGAACCTCGTCAGAACTCAAGAAAGCCTCTATCGGTTCGTTTCCTTCGTACCGTTTGGTAGTAGTATCATTACGACGAATCTGGGTAATATTAGGTCCTTCCTGATCCTTGAGCTGTTTCGCTGAGAATACGGACATATACAGCTTCACCGTAACGTTACGTTGGTCTTCTGGCAACGATGAATGTGAGTTTACGCGGATGGCGCGACCAATCACTTGCTCAATACGCGCAGGGTTCCAATAAGGTTCCATGATATACACGTTCCGAACGTTTTTTAAGGTAATACCTTCTGCGGCCGCCTTAGTTCCCATCATAATACATAACTTGCGCTCTTTCAACGAATCTTTCAGTGACGACGGTAACTTTTCGGTTTCTCCATTGAACACTAGACGGGCCATCTCACGTTCGTCTTCGTCTTCATCGCCAGTATATGAAGCGTAAGCTGGTACTCCCTTCTCCATCTCGCCTTCACGCCACTGCCCTCCTTCCTTCTTCAATTTGTACGGCTGGAACCCGTTATGATTCAGAATTAATTTAAAGAGTCCAAGACCTTCTAACGACTTGTACTCGGAATACACGAACTGATTATTGAATTCGCCGTCTTTTCCTACTGTAGACTTCAGATCTTTCAGCATCTGAGCCATTTTCGGAGAGAAGTTAGGAAGCGCTTTAGGTGTTAAGAATCGTTCAGGCTCTGCATCAATCTTTTTCAAGATTTCCAGCTTATCTTCAGGAATAGGCTTGCCACGTAATGAATATTCGGTTTCGCCTTCTTCTGACATCTTATACTTGAATTCCGGAGGGACCGCAAAATTACATACTAGACGCGACGTCATACGGTAAGAACCAAGCTCGTCGTTTAGGGAAGGATTACGGTTCTTCTTAGCTTCACGATCAATTTCAATTTTGCGGGCTTCCAAATATCGCAAATACTGTTCGTCGGACATCTCAATTTTCTGCAGGGTCTTGTCTTCATCCAGACGCTTTGGAATCAATTTCTCGTCAGCGCCCTTGTAGTAAGACACCAGACCCTGAATACGACGCCCAAGTAACAAAGCATTCTTGATATTCAAGCCGTCTACAAACGTCTTCATAAAATCTTCATACTCGGTCGGCAAACACTCCAGGTTCTCTACACCCATCTTGTCTTCGCCCAGAAGCTCTACTCCCGCAAACTTATTTTCGAACTCGGTCTTCCATTCCGACGCCCATTTCTTGATATCCGGTTCCTGCTTGAATTCTTTAGAATACTTTACGGCAATCCGATCTCCCTTATCGTTGTACACGCTCTCGAAATAAGGAGGGTTGCGGGTAAGTTTCAGTTCGTGTTTTACGGAATTGTACTCTATCGTATCCACATCCTTTTGTTGCCGGAAAAAGGCAGTCATCAGTGCTTCGTCCCATGTCATTGCAGACTTAGTAGGAACCATGACTCGCTCAATAGGTCCGCGCAAAAGATTCATTAAAAAAGCAATTTCCTGGGGACGATTGATTGTAGGAGTACCTGACAAAGCCACGACCTTACAGTTCTGGGATTTATAAATCATATCGTACAACTTACGCTTTAGTTCGCTTTCGTTGATGACCGCACCAATTAAGTTATGGGCTTCTTCAACGATCACAACTGAGTCATCGAACATATGGGGAGAATGAAGAATACGATCAACATTAGATTCCAGAATGCCGTTATAGTTAATGAACGTGAACCTCGAATTTATTAGATCATCAATTTGGGCATCAATGCCTTTCTGCTGGTCTAGCGACAGCGTCCGGAAATTCGGGGCTGCACCCTGAACGGTCATAAAGTACCGTCCATTTTTGTCCAAGTACTCTTCGGAAATACCCATGGATTTCGCAGTATCCCGATCCTCTTCTGTCCGAACCTTCTTCTCCTCCCAATGACTGTCTTTCTTGTACACCGGATCGCCACACGACCGGATCTCGCCAATAAAGTTCGCTTTGAGTGATGCTGGAAGTAAGACAAACACTTTCTTGTTGGTCATCAAGGACTCGGCGACCGCGATAGCCGAACACGTCTTTCCTGAACCGAGGCCGTGGTATACAAGTAGACCCCGGTACGGAGTTTCAATTAAGAGATAGTCCCTGACAAGTTTCTGGTAAGGGTACAGTTCTCCAGGCTTACCGTCTGTTCCTTCCATGTCTTTCTGACGGTACTTCAAAAAGATTCGGGTTATGGAATCTACGAACGCCTTGCGATTAGGCAAAACGTAGGACATTCTCACTTAATTTTACAACCGAAATGATAATGGAAGAGGTTGTCCGCAAGAATCCCAAATTATGGACTGTCGCAATTTACCTTTTCTACGTCGCAGGGTTTCTCTATATAAAGCCAGCTGTGGCTTTTGATAGACAAGGAAATATCCGTCCCTTTGGAGTTGGAAAGAAGGAGTCTACAGTGTTTCCAGTCTGGATATGGATACTGGGTCTGGCGGTCGCTGCATACTTGACCGTGGTTTATATTCTGGACTTTGATTTCTAAGCAGATTTAGGAGGAGTTGCAGCATTCTTAGCCTCCTTTTGCTGTTTCTTGCTCAGTTTATCCATCAGTTTGGACTTGAAACTTGCCATTTCGTCCGCTGATGCGACACATGTTTTCGTGGACGCGTCATTGAATGCCCATACGATCATGGGCCATAAGAAAATAAGAAGAATATGGCCCAGTGCTACCCGAGTATTCATAGGTTCTTCAATCCCGAAACTTGTATAAAAATCAACAAACGGACGACGCAGGAACTCAAAGTAAGAAGATAAAAAGAAAGCTAGAGATGGAACTGCTGCAGCAATCGCTCCAGACTTGAACGATGCTGCTGTATCTATCTTTTCGCACGTAGCGTACGTACTCGCCATAAGAATCGCGGAAGTTCCTACAGTAAACCCTCCAAACACTCCGGCTGCTGAAAGAATGGTGTTCATTGTTATTACTATTACAGACTTTGATGTGTGGCAATCAGACGTTCAACTTGACCCATAAGAGCCAGACGTTCTGTATAGTGTGGTCGGATCACAGATTTGCATTCTGATAACGATTTCCAATCAACTTCCGAGATCTCTTTGCTCTGCATGAATGTGAGTTTCTGCTTCAAGTTCACGATCTTGGAATCTTTCAACATAGCCACAAAGTAGATGTGGCGGTACATGATATTGTTGGTACCTTTAAAGGTTTCTGTGAACTTCAAGGTTTCATGTAAAGTATAAGCTTCAGGAGGAATGTTTGTTTCTTCGAAGAACTCGCGTACAGCGCACACGGAATCAGATTCTCCTCTCATTCTCCTGCCTTTTGGGAACCCCCATTCTGGTTCAGAATACTTTGATCGGTTACGTGTAGTGAGATCAACCCTGTCTAGTTGGTAGTATTTAGATTTCGAAATCTCATACTCTGCCGAATGCGTGTCCCGTCCCTGTCCCCAAAGTTTGGTCCATAAGGTATCAAACTCTTCGGCTACAATCAGTTTCTGTTCAGGCAAGGTCATATTTCCAATTAGACGTTCAAGGTACTCCGTATCTCCCAACTCGTACTTTCCTCGAATAAATTCCATATATGCCATAGAATCTTTGCGTTTCACCATCAGAACTCCTACGGTTCGAGGATCCACTGGTAATTTTAGGGGATCATAAGGTCCTCGCAAGAGCAGGATCCCGCACGATATAATTGGGTCTTTACATGTTCGAAACACGTGACCTTTTTCACCACAATTGTTGCAGTACATTTCCTTCACCGACATTTCACTGTCATATCGTCCGTTTTTACTTCCGGCTTTCTAACAAATGGGTGGAAGCTCAAGTAAACCAGCACCGATAGCTCCAATTCCTGTGTCTACGCTACGACCCGATCTGTCCCAAGCCCAGAGTGTGACATATGCCCCAGGTTACCTTGAGAGCTTAGCGAAACAGAACGAAGAGGCTCAGGCTGCTGCGTCTAAAATTGCGGCAGACGCCCAAGCTGCTGCTGCTGCTGCTGCATCTTCGTTAACTCGGTGGAAGTGGGGAGTCGGTATTGTCGGAGGTATTTTAGGTCTTGGTCTGGTTATTCTTGCTGTGATTGTCATATACGACTTAGCTGCCAGACAGTTTGGATGGCAGACTATTGGGATGCCCGGTATTGCCAAGTTCACCAATTACCGTGAAGGATTGGAGAATATTGATGTAACGTCAAGTACAGCACCATACTCATCAAGTACGTCGCCTTCTACCGTTTCATCAATTCCAGGTCCTACAGGACCTACTGGACCAGCAGGATCTGGAATGTACGGAACCCCGCCGGGTGTTACTGGCAGTGCCCCTCCTCCTCCCTTGTTGTATCAGTGGTATTACGGAACTGGAAACATGCCTGATGCCGTAGATGCCCAGAAAGGTACTACTGTTACTGCGGCTGGGGCTCCTTTATCGGCCGGTAATCAGGGAGCTTATGGTATGCAGTGGTGGATGTATATTAAGGACTGGAATTACGGGTACGGACACGAGAAACCTGTTCTCATTCGTCCTGATTCCACAAACCCAGCTGTAATGAACCCCAAAGTAACTCTACACCCTACCGACAACGTCCTGCGCATCGCCGTATCCATCTTTCCTTCTGATTATACTTCCGGTGTTTCAGAACCCGCTCCAGCCAATGCCCCAGAGTTAGGTGATGATGTGTTCACGTGCGAAGTCCCCAATATTCCTCTCCAGTCATGGTTCTCTGTTTCCCTAACGGTGTTTGAGCGTAACTTAGATGTGTATCTCAACGGTATGCTTGTCAAGTCCTGCTTCCTTTCAGGAGTACCTAAGCCCGCAGTCGGAGATATCCAGATCACTCCTAATGGCGGATTCTCAGGACAAGTGTGTGGCCTCCAGACATCTTCTAAGGTCATCAATCCTTCCGACGCTCTAGCCTTCTATGGAGCCAGTAATTCATGCGTAACCACCAACCCCGGCGCTCCGAACGTCAGTTCTACAGTAGACACTACAGGGTACTCTGTAAAGTTCGGACTATTTGATGCTGTTGGAAAACAACTTCGGGAATATACATTCTAATCTAAAACTTTAATAATAACAATGAGTTACGTCGTTATTATACTTGTAGCCCTAGCTGTTTTAGCCACTATGTATGTAGTTTATACGGCTATTACTGCCTCTCCCGCCGCCACCGGCATTATCTCAATTGTCGGTCCGATCACCGACGGACGAAAACAGTTTGATAGTCCCACTCAAATCCCCAAATCGTTCAATCAGGAACAAGGACTCACGTTCTCGTACGCTTGCTGGGTCAAAGTGAATGATTTCTCATACCGCTACGGTACCCCCAAAGTCATTTTTACCAAGGGACCGATTGATTTGTCGGTCATGTGTCCCGCTCTCTTTTTGGACTCTTCCTCTAATTCCCTGATTGTAAAGATTGATACCTTCGGAGGAACTGAAGTGATTCCTATCGGAAACATCCCCGCCCAGAAATGGGTGCATGTAGCTATCGGCGTATCCCAGGAATCAGTCGACATTTACATTGATGGTAACCTGTACCTCCATCACTCTCTTTCTCAAATCCCCAAACAGAACTCTGAAACTGTTCATACATCAATTGCCGGCGGTTTCGACGGATCAATTGCTGGATTAAGTCACTATAATTACCTCCTAACTCCTGAATCTATTGCTCCAATTATGGCTCAGGCTCCAATAACTGCACAGGATACTACTGTTCTACCACCCTACCGCGACCAGTCGTTCTGGCTCAGCCATTTAACTGGTGGACTCTAATTTTACGTCATAGCCTGTAAACTCGCCTGTGCGGCCGCAGCTTGAGCCGACTGGTCTTTCGCTTGTTTCTTCATCTGATCTACTTCCTGTTGCAACGTTGTCAATTTCGAAGCCAACGCTCCTACATCGCTCAGATCGTTAAGAATATCCTCACAGAACACAGGGATCTTACCTTGGTCTACAGCTGCCTGATACACTGCTTGTTTTAGCGGATCCAGACTATTCTTTGACGCTTTTAGATCATCACACTGTTTCTTTTGTCCACCAGTCAGTGGTGCAGAACCTTTGGCACCTACAGCAGCCGGGGGAGAAGCAGGTACTGGCCCTTTAACCCCATCTAAATGCTCTAAAATTATAGACTGACGGTTCGCAATGACATAACAGATTGCAAAGATTATAAGACTCACAAGTACCCAGTACATTTGTTATTTCTGCACTTTAGTTTTCAGTTCAGCTACTGCAGACTCAAGGGCCTTAAGTCTAGCCTTCATTGCATCGATGTCCGCTCCTTCTGGAGTTATGTCTGGCGTTGACGAGAGTTCAGGTACATCCCAGTTCTTAGAACTGTCTTTGTTCATTGACATATGTTCGCGCTCACCGAACACGATATACAAAACAAGAAGAGCTACAAGCCCAAGAAGAATCAGTTGACTCTTCTTGAACATCTTTGTCTTCTTAGATACAAATGAGTTCTCAGGGTCCTGCAGGATACACTGGGTACAACTATGGTCCTACCCGCGACTCGAGCGACTGGACGCGCCAGTTAAAAGAGAAGCGCGAGTATTATTCGTACAGCACCAAGAACACGGGTAACAAAGATACTGAAGACCCTTGGATTAAGTTCGGCAACGATTTCAAGCTAGAGTATAATTACGGAAAGTTGGCCTGTGGTGGATGTACCGGAAACGCTTTTGGCGGTGGAAACTCTAAGGTCGGCGGGTCTTAAGCGTCTTTTTCAACGACTTACGGACTTTCTGGCGCTGGGTCTTGGTTAAATCTGTAGGAGTATAATTGAAAAACAGTTCTAAAAATTCCCGAGAGTTCTTATCCTCTTTCAACTTATTGTATAGATCAGCTGTTTCAACTCGCATTGTCACAAGATCTTTCTGTGTGCCTAAGCACGTTAGTGGTGTAAGAATCTTGTACTTGTGTTTCGATTCGTTGGCTAAATTCACCAAATGTTCAGCGGTGCACAGAAACCGCTGCTCGGGCTTTGATTCCATGAACTCTTTAGGCGCATACAGCGTCGAAAGAAAAAACTGGAGAAGAGTGGGAATACTTGCAACCATAAGACCAGACGGTGTTTTATGATAACTGTGACACGCTTGTGTTTCATATATGCGAACAAGAACGGTATTCTTATTGTCCGTGATATCTGTGCGTGGCGGCATCAACTCTTCGTATGCCGGAAAGTTTCGGGACTTCACTGGTTTTCCAAATGAATGCATGATCTTTTTCGTTAAATCTGCCCGCTTATCGGGAGTAGCAAGTAAATCCAAAGGCAACATCCATTTTTTTGGAGACTTTTCCTGCAGCATTGAAGCATTAAAGCCCAGTAATACAGCTTTTTCAACTTCCATAACCGTACGAATATGGGATCGTGTTTCTTCTTCCAAATACTCATCACTCGCATTCTCAGTTGCCGCTGGGCAAGTCATAGGATAATTACGGTTCAAACGCTGGAGGCGATCATACACCTTCTTCCATCGCGACACATCTCCTTTCGGTCGCGAAAGTTCTAAGTACATCGACATTCTCAAAAAATTTGGAGGAACGTAATGGATCTTATTTTTTTCAATACTTTCAGACCATAACTTCTTGAACATTTCGCCATCCATGTGCGAAATGTCTGCTACGCCAATATAGTCTGCAAACACCTTGAATGTGCCCAAATGTAAACCTGGTTTAACTTGGACACTCCCAAACCCAGCATTTGCCAATCTATCGGCTAACTTAGAAGCGTGAACTTGCGGAGTTTCTGAAAAGAAATCGTAGTCTGGAATCTCTGTTGAGTAATTGTAGAACTTGTCCTGTTTTGGCAAAAGGTTATTGATAGCTGTTCCGCCATAACACATCACACGATGTGTTTCAATAAACTCTTGGACTATCTTAATCATTTTCTTGACTTCGGGATTGCCCGCTGTTTCTTTGTCAATTTGATATTGCGCCTCTTCCGCTAAAGCAGCTACATCACCTACCTCCATTACTCTTTCTCTTCAAAAAACGAATGGTATTTGGCCGGTTTTATTTTAGCTACTCAAACAAATGACGAAGCGGACGTCTAAGGAGTCTGCTCGCGATAGAGTAGGGTCTGCCGATATGGTAGACCCCCCTCCCAACAAGCGTAAGAAGACCGATGGGGATACGTTGTGGATAAAGGACGATACTCTGGATTCTCAGTCGTCGGACGACGAAAAGCCCAGCGTCACGGTTCCCACAACTAGCGACGAAGATTACGAAGAGGATGAAGAGGAGGCTGAAGAGGAGGCCAAGAGCGACTTCATTGATTTTCTGATGACCAAGTACGCCACAAAAGGTCCCAACACTCGTTCTCAACGAAAAAAGAATGATGACTCGGCAGTTAAACTGCCACTTCAACTAACAAAATCCGAATTAGCTTACTTTAAGAGCCAACCCGCCGAACGCCAAAACTCACTTTGTGCTTTGATGACGAAGATGACAGATATGAGTTTGGCAGAAGGCAGCGTGCCTCCTAAATTCCGTGTCCTTGAACTTCCAGTGTCAGACTACATTAAGTCCAACGTCATTAAGAAAATCACAGCCGTTGAAGAGATGGGACCCGATTCTGGTGAATCGTACAAGCTTCGTAACTGGATTGACGCTTTCTTAAAAGTCCCTTTTGGAAAAATAGTACCTCTTCCTGTAACGCTGGAACATGGAGCCATGATGTGCAACGCTTTCATGACCGATGCGCGTCGTACGATGGACAAACATATTTACGGAATGGTTCCTGCAAAAACCCAAATTTTACAGATTATTGCCCAGCTGATTGTTAATCCTCAGTCGGTAGGTAACGTGATTGCCCTGCAAGGAGCTATGGGTGTAGGCAAAACTTCTTTGGCGCGCAATGCGATCGCCGAAGTCATGAAGCGTCCATTTGAGTTCTTCTCGTTAGGTGGAGCATCCGATGTTGCCGGATTCGTAGGTCATTCGTATACTTATGAAGGGTCTATGTGGGGACGCATAGCCGATTCGCTGATGCACGCTGGAGCCATGAATCCCGTCATGTACTTCGATGAGCTTGATAAGGTGTCTACTACCCCACACGGCGAAGAAATTGTGAATATGATGATTCATTTAACTGATCGGTCTCAGAACTCCCAGTTTCATGATCGGTACTTCTCTGGAGTAGACTTTGACTTGTCCCAATGTCTGTTCGTGTTCTCGTTCAACGACATTGAAAAAGTTCATCCTATTTTACGTGATCGCATGACAGTGATTCATTGTGGAGGGTACACTGAAAACGATAAAAAGGCTATATTGAAAGATTATATCTGGCCCCAACTTCTAGATCGTCTGAAGTTCAATCCGGATGAAATTATCCTTACGGATGCAGCTATCAAACATATTATCACCGAATACTCAGCAGACGAAAAAGGTGTGCGCACTCTCATTCGCACCGTCGAAAGCATGATGACGCGGCTGAATATGCTGCGTGTAATGCAGGACGAGTCTATGAAAGAGTATGTGTTTTACGTAGAGTACACTAGCCCTTTCACTTTGACTGAGTCCGTGGCTCGGAAACTGTTAACCGATTTGACGAAGAAGGACCCCGAACATTGGAGGGTGATGTACAACTAGACATTCTATAAAAACTCCAATTACATGATTCACACGTGTACACCGTTTTTATATGTGTATCTAACCAGTGAACATTAAGTGTGAAATAACTATTCTCACACTTGGGACACGCATGTGTCTTTTGGAACTTTTCTACTGGATCGTTCATTTTGTCCGCCTGATTCTTGAAGCAAGAAAATACATTTTCAATTTAATGAGTAACAGATACGTGGTGTAAGATTGGAAAAAGTGCCTTACGATGAACCTTCCATGCATAGGAATATAAATGCTGAGATCCCATACCGCTATTACAATCGTCACATATTGGCATAATATTATCTACTGAATTTGCACCCCCGAAACACTCTGGGAATATATGTCCAGCAATAAAATCATCGCGTTGGATAACTTTAATCCAACATATTGGGCATTTTGCAGAAACAATATTTTCTCCATAGTTCTTCATCCATGACTGACGCTTGGTTGTATCGGTAAATCCTTGTTTAGGTTTCCCAGTTTTCTCACAACACTGTACTTTATCTTCATAACATCTTGCAATCGTATTGCAATAAGAAATATACCTCTCTTGAGCGATATTAAATTCATTATCGTGTTTTTCTTTATCTAATGGCTTTGGAGGTCGCCCGGGTTTCCTCTTTGAAAGTTCTGCAATAGTATCTGACTTAATATGTACTATCTCACTATTATTGGTAACTAGTTCTTTATGCTTATTTTTAGCAGACTGTATTACTTTACTCATTATTTCCGCACTAGCAGCATCCCCTGCATTAATAAAATGTGTTCTGGTATGTTTTTTACCGCAACCAAAAGTTTTTGAACAACTTATTTCACATCCACCATTTAGTTTTCTAAATAACTGCTTTGGCGGGTCGTTTATATTACTTATTGTCCGAAGACTACCATCTTTATTCACACCACCAAAAGGACATTTAGTATTTGCAGGTATTGTGAAATTCCCGCTCATTTCTAGTTATTATCTTAAAATGCGCGGCATACATTTAAATGCATTTAAGCAGGCCATATCTTTGTAAGTACAAACGCACCAACTAATCCGAGCACACTAAAAAACAGGAAGCGTCTGGCCCGTGCGCTATTACGCGCCAACCGATCCTCTTCCTCTATTGCTAGTTGCAAATCGACTTCGGCATCCATCCACGCCTGAAATGCTTCATTGTGTTCCTGGTACAAACGATCGCGCTCTTCGGTAAGTTCTTCAACGGTTGTCATTAATTTGGTTAGGATTATTACGTTTAAGCTCGTAGTGGTTCTAGCCAAGTTTCCCACTGATCTTGTGGAATGTTGTTGTTGAAGAGTATAAGTTTTCCTTTACTCAGCCTCTCGTTCACACTCTCAATGTCCATAAGCTTTGAGAACTCGCGTCCCAGAATTACATTTGTAGACTCTTTCTGTTCAATGCCTTCCAAATACCCTTGGAGGACATTGCAAATACGAGACAGGTTGCCTTGAGCACACATCCCGATATTATCACGCAATTCCGATGTCAGAATCTTCTTCAAATCTTGTTTGTCGGGCGACTTACTAATAAACTGCCATACTCCATCTACCACTTTCCCAAAGATGCCAGGCTCCAGATCGTAGATGGTAGCGTCCGAACAGTACATTGAACTAAACTGCCATGCCGATTTAGGAGATAAGTGACAGAACATGATAATTGTCTTGTAGGTCATTGACAACTTCTTTGTCTGCCATCTGTAGATTTCCGGTACCGGAATCTTCAAAATTTCTGCGACATTCTTCTTGGTTTGTTCCACTACTAGTTGGGTGTGTACGTTCTGATTATCGTTTGCGATTCGCGCAAGAACGTTTGGATTCGGCAGAGCCATCACTACGGCTCCCCGACGCTGGGCTGGGGGAAGTACATCTTCGCCTCCCCATCCACGAATAACACCACCATTCTCCAGATCCTGCATTGCCCGAGCTATAAACTCGTCCAATGATACAGTGGCTTGTGCTACGAGTGCTTCAAGTCTCACCACGATTACTGGAGTAATATGGGCGATCGTAAGCATGTTACGAGCGCGAGTGCGTACTGTCTCAATTTCAGCAATGAACTGGTTACGAATTTCAAGATTTGGCCACCGCCTTATTATCCACATTCTAGCTCGAATCACACTCAGGCCCATTTGGCTAATTTCTCGACCCAAATTTGCCATATCGTCGGGATTACGACCTCCATTTGCTGCAATTTCAGCTGCTTGAGCATCCCGCAACGCTCGGAGTTCGGTCCGGTGCCGTACTGTCATATGCGCTTCTGCAATTGTCTGTTCGTCTGTAATAGCTTGAATTGCATTCTGATCATTTCCAGCTTGTGTGCGGCGATCACGGAAATTGACAATTTGATCTCGGATTTCAAACTTCTGTTTGATCGTCAACTGTTCGTTCGCAAACCGGTGAGGACCAGTTTCCTCCCTCTTGGTTTCGTGTAGACCGCAATATGCCAAATTAGCCTTGTGGGCTTTAGAGCATTGCGTGCCTTTTTGGGTGTATACTTGACACCTTAGTGGATCCATGTTCCGTAGATTGTGGTGGGAAATTATTTCCATTGAAAAATTTTCCGTTTTCAGGGAAAGCCCATGAAGTAAGTCATCACATAAAAGTACACTGGTGCTGCCATTAGGAACGGAAACGGTATATCGTCAGTAAATACATAAATTACACACGTACTTGTAAAGTACAGCATGAAACATACTAGAAGAAATCCATAGATTTTTTCATTGAGCATTTTGGTACTCTACTTCATATCTGCGTCCTTGAATTCGTTTTGCTTAAACCATTCTTGTATTTCAGCCCGGCTTTTCAGCATGTTGCGACGGTACATTTCACGAAGAGATGGCAGCGACATAATGTGAATTCGCATATCGCGCATTGCCCTCTTGATTTCGTTCTTGTCTCGCTCCGACAGATCCATCAGCAGATGTCCCGCCAACCGATCTTCAGCTTTTGAACGTTCATGCATTGCCTCCCTGATTTGGTCAGGATAAATAGCCATGGTTTCACGCGCACGCGCGCGAGCCGCAGCTATAATAGCAGAGCGAACACTCATCTTTGATGATAGTCAATACATCAAAAGAAAAATATCCGTTTTTTCATTCTCAGAATACGTTTCATTATGTATCATGTTTCAGGCTGCGGTAATAGGGGACATACGTCCCTTCTTAATTAAGGCATGGACTAACCATCCAAATACCAGCACAATAGCAATTGACAATGCTACAATAAGCACAATTTCCGAACCCATTTTAAGGATCGGCAGTGTTTTCTTTTTCTTTTTTGATATCTACAATCTATCTCTAGATGAATCCGTTTTCGTTTCTATGAAAAAACGTTCTTTGATAGAAATCCAAGTCGACATCCGCAACTTGGTACTTACTACGCCAGAACGATAACCCCGTAATGAAGGTTTGTAGGTAGATCTTATTAGAGTGTTGATCCAAACACTGTATTACTAGATAAAGTCCTTTGCCACTGCTGGCTCTCCCCGAGGATTTTATCAAGACCGGGGGGCATATGGGGAAGAGTCTATAATATATCCCCACCTTACACTCTTTCATGAGATTGTATTCTTAAAATTCGTTTTCAATGAAAAAGAGGTTTTGAATTTTACTCTTTTGTATTTTGTTTTGTACTTTCGTCTAATAGTGCGGATAGTAATCCATCCTCAAGTCATCGAGATACGCCCTGCGCTCATCGTCGGCGTCCTCATCATACAGCCCTTCCAGCCACGCGTCTTGCTCCTCATCCGGCACGTTGTGCGTGCGCATGATTTGCAGTGCCGTTTCACGCCGGACCTTTCGGTCCTTAATGGCCATGAGTGGCGGCAGCAGGTCACCGAGAATCTCGGCAACAGAAGGCTTGGGCATATCGTCGAGATACCCTTGCAGGACATTGCACAGCCGCGTCAGGTTTCCCTGCGCACACATGCCGATATTGTCCTCGAGCTCAATCTTGAGCGTCTTGATGAGCACCTCCTTGTCGGAAGAGCTCTTGATGTACTGCCAGACGCTGTCGAGCGTCTTGCCGTAGATGCCGGGTACCATTTCGTAAATAGTTTCATCCGACGTGTACTTCTCCATGAGCAGCTTTCCAGCCGCAATAGAGATCTTGCACTCGGCGATAATCTCGCCGGGCGTCTTAGCAATTGTTTCCATGTTCCAGCGGTATTCCGCGGGCACAGGGCTCAGTATCACTTTTTCGATGGTCTTCTTCACCACCTCGTTGACAGTCACCTCGCGGTGAATGTTCTGCCGATCTGCCGCAAACCTAATCAGGTCATCTTGCGGCTCTTCGTGCTCTTGTGCCGGTCCAAGATCTTGTCTCGGATCCCAGCGCCTTTCGTTGCGCAGCGCCCACAGCTCATCTCGTCGCTCAATGCGACGATTTACTTTCCGGCGGTGCACGACATCTGCTGCCGTGTCTGGCATTACTGTCAGTCTGTCCACCATGCGGATGCGCTCGTACTTGTGCCGAACCTCCAGAACCTCAATGTTCTCTGTGAAAGTCGGGTCGTCCTTGTTGGACGACAATAGTATCGAGCGCTCATTTATTTGGCGCCGGATCATTTCTGATTCCAGCACATGCTTGGGGCCCGTAAGCATCAGGCCGTTGTAGTGCAGCTTGCACCGCTCGTCCTTGAACACTTTGTGCGGGCACGGTCCGGCCTTGTAATGGCGAACAGCAATGCACGACATTGTTGGTATGCGATAAGTATCGCACATACGCTTAATATTCTTGACAAAATGAATTTCGTTTTCCTTTCTTCTACTAAAGTCAAGAATGCTGAATCGTAATCTTACAAACGATAAATGGTTAGACGGTAAAAACAAGTTTCTTGGAGAGCGTATTTGTGTAGAACATAGCGTAATTAATGGTCACAAATGGTCGTTTTATGTTGAGTATGTTGGGTGCACTCTCATGTGTGTCACATATATAGATAATCATGTTGCAGATATGTTTCCGCTGTCAAGATTATACTTATAAAATCTGACAATGTAATAGACTCTCCGATGGGATGTATATCTACTAAACATCTTTCTCAATCTAGTGCTGTGAAATTGGTACGTATGCGTCCTCAAGAACTTCCTGATGACGTTTATGCTTCAGTTCCAGTAAAAACGAATATATATTCAGGGAAATCCATAATCATAAAGTTCAAAGATGGGTTGCTCTAGCAGTAAGCCGGTTTCCGACCCCACCATTTCAGCACCTATTCACAAGTGCTTCATTCCCTCATGCGATCTTCCTTCGCCACAAAAACATTCGTTCTGTGTCAATCACGATCCGCGCAATAAGGCAAGAAGCTTAAAGTAAAATGATTTAGGACAATAATGCGAGTTGGCGTTGTCATGTTTTACGACGACGCGATTCGCGAGTATGGTGATTTAACTCGCCAAATTAATGAACTTTACTGCAAAAAACACGAACTTGAGTTGATTTGTGGTAGGGAAAAAACTTACGCTAATCGGCATCCTGCATGGGAACGATTGCCTCTCATTTTAGAACACCTCAAGAACTATGATTACTTGGTGTGGATAGATGCGGATGCCTTTTTCTATTATCATTCAATCAACATTATTGACTTCATTCAGTCAAATCCAGTTTCAGATTTTTTGTTCAGTCAAGATCTGGGAAACCGCAATTTGAATACTGGTATTTTTGTTGTCAAAAACACCAATTATGCTCACATGTTTCTTCAAAAATGGGCTTATGACGAAGAACTTTTTAAGACAAATCCTTACCCTCAATGGTGGGATCAAGGAGTTCTTATTAACATGATCACCTACAACACTCTGGACATACACAATCATTGCTCTTCGTATAATTACGGAGTTCTCCAGCATTTCTTTAAACACGAACTCCGGTCCCAAAAAATCAAGCCGTTCATCATACATTTAGCCAGCTGGTCCAAGCAGGAGCGCGTTCTTACTGCGAAAATGTACTTGGATATGATTAAAACGAATTTGGTTTCACTAGACACAAATAAGTCAGAAATCATTTAACATGAACGACGTTTATCAGACTACGATCACAGTTGATAGCAAGCAGAAATGCGAGTTCTTCAATATGACACTTGATGGCGTGGTTAAAACTGTGCTTTACGAACTTCTGGAACGCCATGCGATCCACACAGATCCGTCGATGGAGATTACGCAACAGCAAGTTTCCGACAAGGTCCTTGATGCGTACGGACAGCCGTCCACACACACTAGGATAACTTTCATTCGCAATAATTTCGGATATGTGGCCGTAGAAACATGGCTGCGATACGTCGGTAAGTAACTAAAACTAAACAAAACGGATTTGTGAATAACAAGTCCAATTTTTTCAATTAAAAAGATAAGATGGGGTTTCGTTACGTTCTCGTAAACCATACTTTAAAAGTCATTGAGGATACTGGGCTAGAAACCGTGTGGAACACGATGAATTTTCTTATCAAGGAACGTGGATGGACCTTGACCGATAAGGTCGATTTCCTTTATGAAGAAAGTTCATGGGACGAGATCGGAAAGTGTGTCAAAAGCGGATATAAGAGCCATTACCATGTTTGGGCGTTCGATGATTAATCTTTAACAAAAACGGATTTAATTAGGGTGAATAACCCATTTTTCAGATAGATACGATTTGTTTAAGATGGGCAACTATGATCGCGAGATTACGATAATTAAGATTATGAACAAGGTCATTCCTTGCAAGAGCGAATTTGAGCGCATGATGGACTTTTCGCCAAAAGAGATGAAGGCGATTATTCGCAAGAAGCCTGTGTTCCCGTATTCGCGGGAGCAGGTGGAGAACATGACCAAGGCGGAGTACCGCGAGGCATTTGCCAAGTGGGAGAATGACCGTTATGGTGTCTCGAAAGATGAGGAGTTGGACGAGGATACCATGTATGAGCGGTTCCGCGAGTGGAACCTGAAGTGCCTGTATGGCATGTACGAAGATGACATGGAACATTTGGAATGGCTGTGTGAATGGATTGCCAAGGGCAATGTTCGCAATATGGACATGGAGTCCTGCGGAGAATTTCACACGGCTGGACTTTACTTCAACGAGGACAAGAAGCTTGTGATTTACAACGGGCGCTGAACTAACCAAAAACGAATTAAACTAGGGTGAATAACCCATTTTTCATAACAACGTTTAAGATGGTTTACGTCAAGGAAGACATGATTGCCAAGATTATGAAGCTGATTCCGTCGGAACACCAGTTTGGTCGTATGACCGAGCTTTGTCCCGATGATTATGAAGCTATGCTGAATGACAAGCCTGAGTTTCCGTATTCGCAAGAAGAGCTTGCCAAGATGTCCAAGGTGGAGTACCGGACTGCGTTTGTTACGTGGGAATACAAGACAGCAGATCACTACATTCACTTCCGATTCAGCTATGACAAGTTTGTAGAATGGAATCGTAAGTGTCTGGATCTGATGGACGATGACGAGCTGGAACATTTGGGCTGGATTTGCGATGCAATCGCACAAAACAAGGTTCGCAATATGGATATGGAGTCCTGTGGACAAATCCTAACCCAAGGTCTTTACTTCAACGAGGACAGTGTGCTGGTTATTTACAACGGGCGCTGAACACTAGACGAAAGTAAAAACGGATTTGGTTCGAGATAACCATCGTTTTTCAATATACAATGATGACTACGCCTATTACCGTGTGGATGTGCCAAATTGAGACGAGCGACCCGAATAACGGGTGGCGCGTTGAGTGCACATTCCCTGCGAGGTCGCAGCCAAAGGCTAACCTAATGGCTACGCGTGCGATTGTTAAGGACCTCTGGGAGGATTTATACCTAGACATTCCAGAAGACGATAATGATATCATTGACAAGCTTGCTTATACTGAAAAGCAAAAGTTCGGTAACAAGTTTGTTACTGAATTTGAAAACGAAGATCAGTTCTTTAAGGAAATCAGGGTCACCATCTGGGAAACCACGATTTAATTAGTATAAAAAACGGATTCGGTTGGAAACAACCATCCTTTTTCATTATCAAAAATGGGAGGTCAGTCTGCGTTCGCGTTTATTGACCCTTCTGATTCCCACCGCGTAGACTACTACTTCATGGGCGATTCCGCTCTTGCAGATATTCGGAAGTATCTTAAGGAACCTTATAATGTTATGAAGGATTGTGCAGCAACGCTGTTAGAGGGCAATTGCACTCTTCAAGAGTACAAGAGCCGCAAGTTTCAGGAAGAACACGATCTGGTGGGTGCATGTATTATCATGCCCGACTCCATTGTGTGCTACGATTCCGAAACTATCGTGATCTATCGCCGGCGAAGGGGGGAGTAAATGAAAACTAAAAACGAAAATATTTTGGTGAATAACCAAGTTTTTAACACAGCACGATGGAGCCTATCACGAAAGAGATGCTTCAGAAGGCCTGCTCTGTTGAGGTTGTTGCTAAGAACAAGGAGGCTCGCCTTCGCGAAATGGCTATGCCGATCGTGACTGAAGTCTACGAGCTAGTGAAATCTCGGATCGACAAATTTAGTGATAAGACTAGGTCTATCACCTACACAGTTGGTCAACATTATCCTGGAAAAGTTATGCGTGTATACGGCACAAATGAAGACAATATAAATCGAGCTGTTGAGATTCTGAAGGAGTACTTTCCGGGCTGCAAAGTTTATACTGGAGATGTTCAGATCAATGAGCACTACGCCCTTTCAAATGGATGGAACGGAATGCAGAATGTTTCTCACAAACAGATAACAGTTGACTGGTCTTAAGGACTAAAAACGAAAAAACTTAAGGCGAATAGCCTGTTTTTCAATTAGCAAGGATGACGAAGCATCCCTCTCGCAACACTTATGAACAATCTATTGTAGGCCATCCAAACTACGGTTTCTTACCCCCTGAACAAAAACAAACCTGGGTTTCCGTATCAAAAAACGGGAGAAACCCCAGAAAGCCATATTGGGACGCAAAGCAGAAAGCTCTAATCGAGTCGGGCCAGATTCCCAAAGAGTCTATGCCTGTAAACGTTGCGAGGTATATTCACCCTACCGGGAAGCATGTATGTGGAAAGTGCGGAATAGAGTGTTCGATCTACTATGAATATCCAAGTGCCAACACATGGAAGTGGTTGAATAAGACCTTCGATTTCGCCAGAAATGACGATACGAAGCATTCAACTATCTTCGAAATTTACGAATCTATAACTGCGCCGACTAAGAATGATATATTCAAGAACTATTTTGGAGTCGTCTTAAGTGATCTCGAAATACAATGTAAGACTGACAAATATTCTGGAAGTAAGCTCTCGCCAGGTGTAATGAGTAATTCTCCCGATCGTCTAGACGGATTTCACTGCTACAACAGTATTTGTGGTTGCCGAACTCGGCACGACAAAGGACGCAGTAGTGAAAACATGAAGTCGTATAACCGCGACCGAAGAGCTTATGAATATTTATCTGATGGGAACTGCCTATTAGCCAATTGCCTCATGGGAAAATGTAATACAGTCATAACTAACTGTTGTGTTTGCGCTAAAATTAATCCTATGACTGCCGATCACATTGGACCTATCTCACTCGGGTTTATTCACGATCCTCTGAACTTTCAGGCTTGCTGTAAGACATGCAACAGCACAAAGAACAACCGAATCACTAAGGAAGATGTTGCAAAAATCAAGATGTTGGAAGAAAAAGGGTCGTGCCTTGTATCTTGGTGGGCTAAGACTGCCTGGGAAGCAAATAAAGATAAGGACATAGATACATTGCAAGACAATATGAACAAAAATACGAAGAAGTTTATTTCTGTGATTCTATGGCTAAAAACTAACAAACCAGACGTTATGGACAGCTTCATTGCGGAAATCTATATGGACCATGAAAAGTCATATACTGTAAGTGATATAGATATTTCCTCGACCGGCGATATCAAGTTCTGTTACAAGGAATCAGTAACGGGGAAGAAGACAAAGGAAATACAGAAAGAACGGACAAAGCAGATCCTTGCCGAACTAAATGAAAAAACTAATCGGAAGATTAAAATCCATTTATCGGAGAAGGAATTGATTGAACTGTCTGATATCACACGTGATACTTTCAAGAGTAAGATCTGTAAAGTGCTTGTAGGTCTATAATGCAACTCAAATATTGAGTATAAGGATTATCTATTGCAGCTAACGGAAGTTGGATCTCATTGCTTTCACTGCAATCTTCAAGAAATTCTATTGCATTTCTAATGCTTGTATATTTACCATTTTTAATTATAGGAAGAGGCTGCGGGAACATTTTTCTTTTATGACCTATCACAAATACTCGTTCCCGCTTTTGAGGCACTGCAAAATCGCAAGCGTTCAGTTTGAATATAGATACTTTATATCCAAGAACTGTTGCTATTCCTTTGATTTCATCAATAACCAACTGCTTTTTCTCGTTCTTCATAGATAGAATTCCTTTGACGTTTTCCATAACAAAGCATTCGGGATTGTAAGTTTCGATCATCTTGAAGTAATCTATATATAGCTTATTTCTAGTATCATCACTATCCCTCTTCCCTGCCAACGAGAACCCCTGGCAAGGTGGCCCCCCTATGATGACTCCAATAGTAATCTCTTTCAAGGTTTCTTTGATCTTGTTTTTAATATTACTGTCGCAAATATCACCACATACATACACGGTATTGCCGTGATATTTCACATTTTCTTTTACGTTCGCCAACCTTTCATCAAGTTCGTTAGATAATACAATATTGAACCCTTCTTGGCTGAACCCTATTGACATCCCACCAACGCCAGAGAATAAATCAAGCGTGTTCTTGTTAACGATATCATTTTTAAGAACACTTGCTATAAAACGAGCAAGAATGGGTGGGACCGCGTTTCCGATCTGTGTGATTGCCACGCCTTTGTTCTCACTAAACTTAAAGTCCATAGGGAAACTTTGAATAATACCTGCTTCACGGATAGTAATCATTCTATCTTTTGTAGGATGAAGGTTCGAGCTATTGGGAAGTCTTGAAAACTGCGTTGTAATAGTAAATCCAGGTTTGTCGTAATCTAGTCTTCCATAAAGCGTGGTTCTTCCTCCATCCTTCCTGATTTTGTTCAGTCGTTCGGAATCTGTAATACTGTTGGGAATATCCTTCCAATTTCCACCTGGTTTAATATGCTTTGCCATTGTTTGCTCTAGCTCGCTCATCTTCTGGGAAATATGGTTGTAAATTGTGATAGATTGATCTGATTTTCTGAAGTATGTTGAAGTGAAGTCTTTATCTAGATTATAGAGTTCATAGATTTTGAGTTCCCTCTGTTCTGCCGATATATTATCTAGATTAATATCCATATCAAATATATTTGGTAATGGCAACTTATGAATCTCATTGATACTCACGTGATTATTTCCGGAAAACAGCTCAAAGTATTTGTCCAGAACATTGCTGTTTAGAATATGCTTTAGGGTTATAAGGTACTTCTCATCACTTACAGTTAGGTAGTTACAACTATTACTTATTACAAAGCGGGCATCAACCAATGTGAAATTCAATCTATTCTCTGAATGCATATTGCAGATTTGTTGACCGACGAGTTTCTTGCTAGTTACATTTATCTTCTTGTCTTGCACCGTTTTCGGTGAAATGTACTCGGTGATCGTATCAAGAGCCTTTATATTTTTTCCTCTAACGAGTGGGTAAGCAGTTTTTTCTTCGCCGATACGCTCCTTATCAAGACTAATGTCAATGTTTCCCCGAACACATCTCAGACTAGATTTATAGGAACTAATACTTGGAAATTCCGTAAGTTTACTGAGAAACTTGGCATCTTCGCTCGTGATTGAAATGATATTGTAATCATTCTTTTTGAAAATAGATATGTTGGTATGAGTTGTGGCTTTTATGACGATATCTTCAGTGTAATCACAAGTGTTGTACTGGACGCTATTAGTTGCAGTATTGTTCACCACGTCCAAGACGCAGATGCTCTGTGTAATATTTGGGAAAATTGTATTTTTCTCAGGGAACTTGAATACATTTGGCAAAGAGAATGACTCGAGTAGGTACTTTCTTAGACTGACACAGGAAATATTTGTCAGTATTTGAGATGGACAGATTATAATGGCATTCCCATCAATATCCAATAAGTTGAGGATTCTTTCAATCGACAGTAGGTATGTATCCATCATTCCGTTTACAGAATACTTGTAATAGTCCAAGTTCTTGATTTGTTTCTTGTATTCGTTCTTCAATTTCAGATTAATAAATGGAGGATTCGAAAGGATTATATTGAACTTTGTGTCTAAGATGTTGACGTCAAGTAATCCATCGTTGACATAGAAGTTAGAAACAACATCGTCTATCTCGATACTGGTAGTTAAATTGTTCTTGATCCAGCAGTACAATTTTAGCTTGAAGATCTCAATTGCTGACTCATCTATGTCTACGAACACTGAGTTCATGATAATATCTTTGATCAAGGTATCTTTGTATTTTGTTTTTAGAAAGTTGAGATAACTAATGAACAAATTACCCGATCCACAACAAAAGTCAAGTGTTTTGGTTTCACTTGTAATATTGGATACGTCTAGCTTCTTAAGTAAAGTTTCAAAGAACCCCACGTGAGTATAATATACTCCATTTGAATGGTCTGTTTTATTAAAGTTAAGCAAGTCTTTATACAATTCTACCGTTTCTATCTTCTTTCCGAACAATACCTGTTGAAGTAGCGATGAAGGCGTTGAATTATCGGGTGAAATAATAACCTCGTATTCATGTTTAGTGTTTGTAAGCAGTTTGGTGATATCAGCCCTCTTCTTACCACTGTAGCCTTTGATTTTCTGTTCCTTACATAGAACAATCAGTTCCTCGCGAGTTTTTGTTGCAAGATCTATTTGTGTTGAACCCATTCGTACCGTTGTTGCTGCACCAATCCCTATGTAGTCGTTATTCGTTTTTGCTAATGCTTCCTTTACCTTTTGTTCTACGAGTTCTTCGAATGTGTTGTCTTTTTTACACGGACGTTTACGGTTACGATGATCTTCCAGATGGCCTTTCTGGTAGAAAGTTTTCCGACAGGTTTCGCAACTATATGTTACCATCACGTCATATACTTCATAATCACGTAATATTTAAACCTTTTCACGAATTTTAACGAAATCGTTAAACTCCCGCAGAACGATGTCGTATCAAAGTAAAAACGAAAACAATTAGGGCGAACAGCTCTTTTTCAATTAATCTACGTTTACAATGTTTCAAAGGTTCTTGATGTTCTTCTTCCGCCGTCCCCGCCCTGAAAAGCTGGTGCTGGGACGATGGGGGTATCATTGGGAAGTCAATAAACACATTCAGAAATATTACGACTAACTAACTAACTTACTTCTTCTTGTAACAGTTCTTGTAAGGGCGGCAGGATGCCTTTTCAGTAAATCCCATTTTCTTACATGTTTTGCGCAAACAATGTGCCTTCCCAAACTTACGCGGCATCTTGAATTTGTTCTTCCGCGTCTTCATTGTTTTATAAAACGGATTTGTTTGGGTGAAACTTGGAAGTAGTAACCTTCAAAGATGACTACTACCGTATGGATGTGCAAGATTGAAACGAATGATGTGAATAACGGTTGGAAGACCGAATGCATATTCCCCCAGAAGTCAAAGAATGCAGCAATGGATCGCGCTTCGCGAATCATTACGCAGGATTTGTGGGAAGTTCGTTACACTTGCGTGAGTCCAGACGACAATGATATTATTGCGAATCTTATGTGCATTGATAAGGATAAGGAAAGTGGCGAGTATGTTGCCGAGTGGGAGAGCGAGGAGGAGTTCTTTAGCAATATCAGGGTGACTGTTTGGGATACCACTATGTAAACATAAACAAAACTAAAAACGAAAACACTTAGGGAGAATATCCCGTTTTTCAATTAGAATGACGAGTATCTACGTTTTGAAACTTAAGAATGGGAACTATTACGTTGGCAAGTCCGACAATCCTGTTCGTAGGTTTCAAGAACATTTGAATGGAATTGGATCTGCTTGGACAAGGAAGTATTCCCCTGTTGCACTTGAGAAGACGTATAAATCTGAAAGTCCCTTGGACGAAGATACTGAAGTCAAGAAGCTTATGCTAAAATATGGTATTGGGGCTGTTCGTGGAGGTTCTTATAACCAAGTTATTCTTGATGATGAGCAAACTAGGGCTCTGAAAAAGGAGTTCTGGAGTGCCAAGAATGTTTGTCTTAATTGTGGCAGAGATAGCCATTGGGCTAAAGATTGTCGTGCATTAACCGATATTGATGGTGAACAAATTGGGGAAATTGTTTGGGCGTGTGAATATTGCGACGAGGAGTTTGAAGACAAAGATGATTGTGCGAAACACGAGAAACTACACTTCAAGAAAACAGTGGTAAGAGGATCTTGTTATACATGTGGAAGATCTGGACATTATTCTCCAGACTGTTATGCCAGAACCCACGTTGACGGATATTATCTGTAACTTCAAACTGAAAACGAAAACAATTAGGGAGAATATCCCGTTTTTCAATTACAGTTAAGAATGAACATATTCTTCTTGAGTAGAAAAAGTCGTCAGTGTGCGAGATGGCACTGTGACAAACATGTTGTAAAAATGATTTTGGAATCTACTCAATTACTTTACACCGCTCATCACGAGAACGGCGGCACACACATGATTCAGGTTTCTGCGCCTGTGTGTGCTTCTACTGGGAACCGCGGTTACCGCTCTACCCATAAAAACCATCCGTCCGCTTTGTGGACTCGTGCCAGTTTGGCACATTATTATTGGCTCATTGCGTTAGCTAAAGACTTGGTGCTGGAACACGAGTTCCGATTTGCGCCAAAGAATCCTCATGCGTGTCTTGCACACTTGCTCTGGCTCGAACAGAATCCGCCTCCTGACCTTTTGGAAACAAGGTGGCTGAAAGATCCTACTCCTGCTATGCCAGACGAATACAAATGTGATGATGTTATTATGTCCTACCGCAAGTACTACATGTATGCGAAGAAAGAGCTGTTATCATATACGAAACGACACATTCCCAATATGTTGTGATTCTTACTTTCTTAAGTACGGTGCACGTTTGTGCACATCTGGAAAGCGGGTAAACAGTTCGCGTTGTATTTCTACACACGGCTGATGAATTCCGAAAAACGCATCTTTCATAATTGTGTGAACACTAAAATGCGAAGACGGTTCATCATCTCCAAGAGGCATACCTAGTTTTTTACATCCAATCGTGAAGTATACGTCTTCAGGATCAGTATCGTGACTGTTTGAATAATTTATACCATCTTCCAGCCTTCTAATTGGGAAAGTATCTATAATTTTTACCATGTCAAGACGCTTTCGTATCGATAATCCTCCATTGAAATTCGAATGCTTAAACCGTATTTTTTCGCGCTCTAGTTCATTCCATACATATACCATGTTCCCTCCAATGTAACTTTTGTTAAGATTCGTAAAGTAATCAATTGTATATGGTGGTGTATTCACTACCCAAGTGTCTGTTTGAATTGTAAGTACAAATTCTCCGTATAATGTTGACCAAAGATCCCTCTGCTTCATGAAAAAATTGTATTCGTTCCCAGTACTGAAATTCGAAGTATAAATTTCCCGTAACTCTACATACGGTTTCAGTACACTCTTCCAATGATCAGTTGTGCCTTTCCCGCAGTAGAATACGTAGTGCCACCCGTCGCCTATGTATTTGTAGTACTCTTCTATGATAAGAGGTAACTTATCAAAGATTCGTGGTTCAACAATTAACACCGTATTCTTCATTACTTAATATTGATACGTCTGTTATGTATACGGCAACGCAATTAAAAACGAAATTAGTTTTATCAAAAAAGTGAATCTTAACCGCTGGTACTATACGAAGATGACGACACACGAGTCTCGCAAGATTGCCAGCAAGAAGTACAAGGCGCTGAAGGTTCGTGATTTCTATCACAATCGGGCGCGCATTATGAGCTACAAGGACGAGTTCCGCATGCAGCTCTGGAACTACTACATCGGCGAGACAAAGAAGAAGTCTCGTTGCACCTGCTGTGAAGACAAGCGCATTTACTGCGACTACTTCCAGGCCGGGCGCATCGTTGCTGGTGGACAGTACAACCTTGACAACGCGCTGCCCATTTGTGGGCTGTGCAACCAAGAGATGGCGCGAACAAACTTGATTGAGTTCAAGAATGTGCGCTACCCGGAGCTGACGAATAGCTCTAGGTGGAAGGACGTCATGGACAAGCTGAATAAGTTCAAGTCCACGAGTCAGGATGCCCGTCTTAAAGACGAGAATCTCTTCGATGAGGAGAACTACTAAACCAAAAACAAAACAAAAACGGATTTGCTTTCTGCAAGTCCAACATTTTTCATTACAAGAAGATGACGTTCAAGGAGTATTTGCTTACACTATGGCTAATTCTGTTCTCGATCATGTGCAGCATTGCATTGGTTGATGAAAATAAGCATATAAGGTATACTCCTGATTCAGCTGCCTACATTGTTGGGATGATGTTCTTTACAGCATCCTTTGCAGTATTTGCGGTTGGGATCTTCACTCTTGCAACTTAACGCCCGAAAGGGCAAATTTTTATTTTTAAATGCGTTTAAAGTAATGGCATTAAACCCAAACGCTCCAGAGTTCAAACCACCATTTCCGGATAAACCTCCGCAGGTGTCCAAAGGATTGGATACTGATTGGGATTGGGAAGGAATGTCGTCCCGTGGGACAAACCCAGTAAAGAATATTCCCAACCCTTACTCTACTACGTCAGTTGCGAAGGGTCAGGGAAAGAAGAAGCGCAAGACTCGCAAGACAAAGAAATCCAAACGTAAAACTAGGAAACATCGTAAGTAAAAAAATAAGTAGACGTGACAGTCTACTTATTTTAGTTCTCTAACGATCCCTGATACTTGATATTTTCAAGCAGTGTCACCTACCATATCGTCTCAATCCCCAAGCTATTTCCACCTCCTGCTTAAGATCATGCATACCCGATTTAACGCTGTATGCCCTGTTACCAAGGTCGCCAGCATTCTAATTCACATCGCCTTTATCTGTTTGAGGAGCTACCCCAACAGACAAGCGCTGCATTTAGAACACTGCACGAGCCCTACCTCCTACTTCTTTGACAAAAATGATTTCGTTTTCAATGAAAAATCAGAGTGTTTTCTTTTTTGTTTTTGAATTTTGCTCTTTTGTGTTTTGTTTTGTGTTGTTTATGTCAGAATCCATTCTGAAGCATCCACGCCACTTCCTCGTCATGGGCCTGTCGGGCCCAGAACTCATCCTTGAACTGCTCAGGGCAGCTCGCGCACGGCAGGATGCGATAGTACGGAATCCGGATTCTCGCTCCGGTTTCGTCAAAATCTATCCTCCGCTCATGCGGATGCTTGATCACAGCACGCCTCTTGCGTCCACCGTTTTCTGCCTCCGTCTTCCAGTCGTCAAACTGGTGCCCACAGCAACTGCAGGCCGCGCAGCCATACTTGGCCACGTTTGCAGCCTCCGCTGCCTTCTTCTCATCTTCGTGAGTCGTCATCTTGTTTGTAGGGCGTCGCCTACTCTATGCCAAAGGATGCGAAGCTATTAACTTCACAGTATGCCCTTGGTCTTACAATGGATTTGGTGAGGACTTGATGCTGTTAGCTTTCAAGTATGTTTTAGTTGTCAACCCCACACTATCTTCCATTCTTGATTAAATCAAATTCGTTTTTCTTCAATAAACACCCATTGCAGATACCATCAGCTGTCTACGCAGCCTAGCCATCTGACTATCTGCCCATACCTTGTCGACTTGGCGTTCCATCCAGAGAGTGAGAAACCTCTCGGCTTGTTCTCGTGGAAGAGCTTTGTACTGGCGAACAGTCATAATAGGATCATCATCAAGATCCATAGGCTCAGCATGACCATCAATCTGATTGTTATTGGGCATCTTGTGTTGGTTCTACTAATTCTATTAAAAATGTTTTCGTTTTAGTGAAAAATTCGGGTGTTTCCTTTTTGTTCTAGAATTTTAGATTGCCCCGAATAAATCCGTTTTTTCTTCTTAAGAAATATCTGAACCTGATAGTCTTTTTAAAACGTTCATGATGATCGAACAAAATCATAACAGCATTGCAGAAAAGAGTGAAATAAAAACCATATT
>Ga0214921_10000139_pt1 | contig 138161 bp, 119 predicted proteins | sample LL1505_MetaG_FD_177992 | JGI IMG/M metagenome (GOLD analysis project Ga0214921, IMG submission 177992) | Freshwater microbial communities from Lake Lanier, Atlanta, Georgia, United States - LL-1505 | ecosystem: Environmental > Aquatic > Freshwater > Lake | place: USA: Georgia | collected... | reverse complement strand
GCGCCACGTCATCGTCAGTGATGAGCTCTTGCTTATGGAGCTGCGCGAGCACCCGTTCAGCGAAGGCATCCTCGATTGCCTTGAGGTCTACCTCCGAGAACGTGGTGAATACGCCATCCTTCCAGTACCCGTCGGCAAGGAGTCCGTGAAGGTGTGGATGATAATTGAGCGCCTCGCCAGCTGTCTGCACGGTGAAGATAGCGGCGAGTTCACGGTGTTCAATACCGAGTACCTGAGATAGTGCTCCCCAGGCAGCACGGAATAGGATCGTGTTTAGTTTGCGGTCGTACTTAAAGAAGATCCGGAGACGCTTGGGGATCGTAAAAACTGTATGTCGGTGTGGAACATCTTGGATTACCTCACTGTGGAGGTGCTCAGCAAACTTAACAGCGCGCTTAGCTCCGCAGGATGGGCACACCCCGCGACGCTTGCAGGAGAAGGCGATAAGGAGGGAGTGTTTACATCCATCACAGTGTACTCTAGCAGCCCCGTGAGCGAGGATTCCGCAGTTGAGATATTCGTCGAAGGTCTTCACGACCTCATCCCGTAAGCACCCATACTGGTGCTGGAACCTTGACTCCCACTGGACAGAGAGGTCGTCCCTAGAGTGGTAGACGATCTGGTAGAGCACCGAGGCTTCCGGTGTGCGTCTCCTGTAGTGCTGGAGCTTCTCCTTTGCCTTCTCCCACGTGTAGCGCCTGAGCATGCAGGCGAGTTCGGGAAAGGGGAGGGATGAGTTGTTTTATCGTGAGGGTGAACTGCCGATACGAAATCAGAGAAGAAGTCCGGTGAGTGACTATCAGCTTCGCCAGCGACTGGTTAGGGATAAAAACAACTATAAAGAACTATAAATAAAGAGGCTATTCTACAAAACGAATCTCACCGGAATCGCAGAAGACCTTTTTTTCTCGATGAAATCGGGGCGTGAATTTGAAATTGGAAGCAGCTTTTCGCTTAAAGCGATAATCTCTTTGATATCAACTTTTACGCTCTGCGACGTAAACGAGGATCCGTTGGGTAGGTTAAGGAGAGTTTTTGGAGACTCCGTGACCATCTCAGCTTTTTTTGATTGCCGTGAGTCGCTCATATATCTCTATGGTACCATATTGTTCACACATTTGGCGAAATGGCTCTGAATGTACTGTCATTCCCGCGAGTTCAAGAAGCCCAAAAAGGTCGCTTTGATCTTTGAGAGCGCGAACCGCGTCAACGAATCTTAACGCGTGCAGCTTCATGGCCATCAAACTAGCCACTGAGGCAACCCGGAGAGGTGGGCCGAATACCTCTGTAGTTGTCGCGTCGCTCAACGCCTTGCTGATGGTGTTCGCGTCTACCAGCATAAGGTCAATCGGCCACGCGGCGAGCTCTTTAGGCTTGGATTGCATGAAGGCGCTGGACTCGTGAAAGATTTCATATCCGAGCTTTTGCAGTAACTCCCTCCAGAATACGGCATCGTGCGCTTCAACCATGATGTCGACATCGCCGGTAGCGCGCATGAGTCCGTGGATATTGAGAGCGTGTCCTCCAATCAGGACAAATCGTTTTTGGGAGCTGGTCGCTGCCGAATGAATGCTCTTCAAGATCTGCATGGAATTACTATAGAGAAGGTGTCATGAGTGCGGCAAGTGAAAGGGTGACGGGCAATAAAAAAGCCCCGCGCTTTCGCGCGAGGCTTTAGAGTTATTGGACGATCCGCCTTCGCAAACGCTCCGGCGGATAATCTCGTCTCCTTGTAGGAGACGGATTACATCATTCCGCCCATGCCACCCATTCCGCCCATGCCGCCCATGCCGGCGCCTGGACCTGCTGACTCCTCCTTAGGCTTGTCAGCGATGAGTGCCTCGGTTGTGAGCATCAAACCAGCAACGGAAGCCGCGTTCTGCAGAGCAGTACGAACTACCTTGGTTGGGTCGATGATTCCAGCCTTGACCATATCCTCGTAGGTATCCGTAGCAGCGTTGTAACCGTAGTTACCCTTGTTGCTACGAACCTTGTCGATCACAACAGCTGGCTCAGCGCCTGCATTTGTCGCGATCTGCTTGAGGGGAGCCTCAAGAGCCTGACGAACGATCTTAACTCCGAAGAGTTGAGCCTCGTCATCAAGCTTAAGGCTATCAAGCTTCTCGATGGTACGGATGAGAGCTACTCCACCGCCAGGAACGATACCTTCCTCTACAGCGGCGCGAGTCGCGTGGAGGGCATCCTCTACGCGAGCCTTCTTCTCCTTCATCTCAACCTCAGTCGCGGCTCCAACATGGATTACCGCAACGCCGCCTACGAGCTTAGCAAGACGCTCTTGGAGCTTCTCACGGTCGTAGTCAGAAGTTGTGTTGTCGATCTGCTGGCGGATCTGCGTAACACGCGCCTTGATGTCGGTGTCAGAGCCCTTACCGTCGATAACGGTGGTGTTATCCTTGTCGACAACGATGCGCTTAGCCTTACCAAGGTCAGCAAGCGTGATGTTCTCAAGCTTGAGTCCAAGGTCTTCAGTAATGCACTTACCGCCGGTCAGGATAGCGATATCCTCAAGCATCGCCTTACGACGATCGCCGAAGCCAGGGGCCTTCACCGCGCAAACATTCAAAGTGCCTCGGATCTTGTTTACTACGAGAGTAGCAAGAGCCTCGCCCTCTACCTCTTCAGCGATGATGAGGAGTGGCTTACCAGCCTTAGCTGTCTGCTCAAGAACAGGAAGGAGGTCCTTCATGCTCGAGATCTTCTTCTCGTGAATGAGAACAAGAGCGTTGTCGAGCTCAGCTTCCATACGCTCTGGGCTCGTCACGAAGTATGGCGAGAGGTATCCACGGTCGAACTGCATACCTTCAACAACCTCAAGGGTTGTCTCAAGGCCCTTAGCCTCTTCAACGGTGATAACACCCTCTTTCCCTACCTTCTCCATCGCTTCAGCGATGATGCCACCGATCTCACGATCAGCGTTCGCGGAGATAGTTCCAACCTGAGCGATCTCCTCTTTGCCCTTGGTCGATCGGCTCATACCCTTCAAGGTCTCAACGGCGGTCTTTACCGCAGCATCGATTCCGCGCTTAAGGGACATAGGATCGTGACCAGCGGCAACGAGCTTCAAGCCCTCGCGATAGATCGCGTCGGCGAGAACGGTCGCGGTTGTGGTTCCGTCTCCAGCGATATCAGAGGTCTTGGAAGCAACTTCCTTAACCATCTGAGCGCCCATATCCTCGAAGCCCTCAAGCTCGATCTCCTTAGCAACCGTTACACCATCTTTGGTAACAGTCGGAGCGCCGAAGCTCTTCTTGATAACAACGACACGACCCTTCGGTCCCATCGTTACTCGAACAGCGTCAGCGAGCTTCTTGACCCCTTTCAGGATCTCTTCACGAGCGTCTGCGCCAAATTCCAAAATTTTAGCCATGTTATTCCTTACTAATTAATTAAAGCGTTCCGTCTTAAGCATTTTGTCGACTACACAACAACGCCAAGTACATCGTCTTCGCGCATGATCAAGAGGTCTGAGCCCTCAACCTTGACCTCTACGCCGCTGTACTTACCGAAGAGGATCTCATCACCCTCTTTAACGTCGACAGGATTAACAGAACCATCTTCACGAACCTTTCCCTTTCCAACGGCAACCACACGACCGCGCTGTGGGCGCTCTTGTGCGTTGTCTGGAAGGATAATTCCGCCAAGCGACTTCTCTTCAGGAGCGAGACGCTCAACGATGATACGGTCTTGTAACGGCCGGATCTTGCTCTTCTTGCTGCTCATTGCCTTTACCTCCGAATGTAGAACGGGATCGCGCCCTGGAAGGTCGCTTCACGTTCTCCTTCTTACTCTTAGTTTTCACACCCACCGGGCCGCTCCAACGTAAATTGTCGTAACGTTCGCCCGGAGCACCTGCCGCGGGACAATACCCCAATTGCGTGGGTAAGCAACACGGGGGGCGGGTGCGATGGAGTAGTGCGCACTGCGTAGCGTCATTTCAAGGGGGAGTAGCATTTTTCTTCGAAACTAGAGCCGAGAAGGGGTTTTAGGGTGTGACCCCTGTCATGGGGTGCTCCGCTAGGGGTGGTGTTTTTGGGTGGTAAAGGTCGTGGGGCCTCCCGCGGGGCCCCTTTGTGGATTCCGATCGTAAATAAAGTTATAGTCTCGGCGCCGTTTCACCCATCGATTTTAGGGATTTACCTCTTCCAATGAGCCTCGCCCACAAACGCAACGATTACAGCGCCCCGGCCGGGGTGGGTGAGCGGGATATATCCGCCCAAGTTTCAACCATCCTTGAGAGGGGAATTCGGGAGGGGGTAGTGGGGGGCGGGATCGCGCTCGTCGCTCGCCGAGGTCAAGTTGTGGCGCACCTTAGCCGGGGTGCGCGAGTGAGTAGTAAGTCCGAACCGACAGGGGAGCCGATCTTCCCAGACACCGTATTTGACCTTGGCTCTCTAACTGAGTCGGTTTGTACCGCCTCGCTCATGATGCGCCTTATCTCGGTTGGTAAGTTGTCGCTGGATGACCGCGCCTCTCGATTCGTACAATCACTAGGGGTCGGGGAGAGGAACCGCGTCACCCTGGCGCACCTCCTGGCGCACGCCTCCGGGTATCCCGCCTCGCTCGATATCTACGAAGCTTTGTTGAGAGCAAACAGCAGGGGGCGACCCGGGATACTCGCGAGTAGTGGTGGACGACACCACGCCTATCGTCTTTTACACGGCGTCGAGCTCCGCTCAGCTCCTGGATCTAAGCGGACGCGCAGCGAGATCGATTACCTTCTTTTGGGAGAGATCTGTGAGATCGTAACGGGAATGTCCCTAGAGAGGGCCTTTTCGCGCTACGTCGCGGCGCCCCTCAAGGTGAGGAGCCTCAACTTTATCGATCTTGAGCGCACCAGGGGCAGAAATGTGAAGCCGGTTAGCGAGCGCTTCGCGCCGATCGGTGAGTGCCCGGAGCGCGCGCGCCTCATCTGTGGAGAGGTGTGGGATCAAAACGCGTGGGCGATGGGCGGCATCGCTGGAAGTAATGGTCTCTTCGGAGCCGCTGAGGATCTCCTCGTCTGGGCGCATGAGATAGCGTGCGCGATTAAAGGGCGCTCGGAGTTGATCGATGGCGAGGTGGCTCGCTCATTCATTGAGCCACATGTGAAGGAGATCTCCCCAGAGTGGCGGCTCGGATTTGAGGCAGGTAGCGCACGTAGCGCTGGTAGCGAAGGATCGTACAGTTCTGACATAATCGTTGCCGCGAGCGAGACAGGGTGCTCTGTCATGATCGAGCCGCAAGAGGAGGTGCTCGCTGTTCTTTTGATGAGTGGGGGGTTCACGGGTGGGGCGACGAAGCGGTATTGTGCTTTGCGCGATGAGATCCACGCCGCTGTTTTAGAGACGGACGTATCCTGAGAGTCGTTATGAGTATGTGGGATAAATTAAAAGAGGTTGAGGAGCGCTACGAGTCGTTGGCTCAGCAGCTCTCAAAGCCAGAGATAATCTCGGATCGGGATATCTTTCAGAAGTATTCAAAGGAATACAAACAGCTGACGGACCTTGTCACCACGTACCGAGCGTACAGCAAGGCGAGCGAGGAGTTGGCTGGTAGTAAAGAGTTGCTCGCTTCTTCAAACGATCCTGACTTGCGGGAGATGGCGACCGAGGAGATGCGGGTGCTGCAGAACGTGGTGGTTGACCTTGAGCAACAGCTTCAAGTCTTGCTCCTGCCGAAAGATCCTAACGACGATAAGAACGTCATCCTTGAAATTCGAGCGGGAGCGGGCGGCGATGAGGCGTCACTCTTCGCTGGAGAGCTTTTTCGTATGTACTCCCGCTATGCTGAAACGCGCGGGTGGCGCGTTGAGGTGATGAGTTTGAGCGACGCCGGTCCGGGCGGGATTAAAGAGGTGATCGCTATGATAACCGGGGAGGGCGCCTTTAGCCGCCTAAAGTATGAGCGTGGCGTTCATCGCGTTCAGCGCGTGCCGGCAACTGAGGCAGCTGGTCGAATTCATACCTCTACGGTAACGGTCGCGGTGCTCCCTGAGGCTGAGGATGTTGAGATTAAGATTCTGGATAAGGATCTTCGCATCGACGTTTACCGATCCGGTGGGCCGGGTGGTCAATCGGTGAACACAACCGACTCAGCGGTGCGGATTACCCACATTCCAACGGGCGTGGTTGTGGCGATGCAGGATGAGAAGTCGCAGATAAAGAACAAAGAGAAGGCTATGCGAGTTCTTAAAGCTCGTATCTATGAGGCGAAGCAAGCGGAGCTTGAGGCCGAACGTCGCGATGACCGCCGAAGTCAGGTCGGAACGGGAGATCGGTCGGAAAAGATTCGAACCTATAACTTTCCTCAGTCACGGATCACTGATCACCGTATCAAGCTCTCTGTGAGTGATGTGAACACGGTGCTCGGAGGGGATATCGATCAGTTGATTGATCCGATAGTCGCCCATTATCAAGCAGAGGCTCTGCGTGGAGAAACGGTCGTCCAGTAGTGAGGCAACGATTGGAGAGTTGTCGCGTCGTGGCACCGTAGCGCTTGAGGGGACCTCCGCGTCGGCGCGACTCGATAGCGAAGTTCTGCTCGGACACCTCTTAGCGAAATCTCGCACGCAGCTCTTAGTGTACTGTGACGAAAAAGTATCCGATGAGGTCGCCTCGCGTTTTGGAGAGCTCGTTGAGCGCCGGCGGCTAGGGGAGCCGATCGCCCACATCACGGGAGAGCGAGAATTCTGGGGACTCTCATTTCGAGTGGTTCCTGGCGTTTTGGTTCCTCGGCCAGAATCTGAGTTGCTGATTGAGGAGGCGCTTGTCTTCGCGGCTGGTCAAAAGAGGTTGAGGTTCCTTGATCTCGGAGTTGGGTCAGGGTGCCTCTCTATCGCGCTTATAACCGAGCTTACGAGGCGGGGTGTTGATGTTGAGGGAGTTGGAATCGACCTTAGCCCAGAGGCTCTCGCCGTGGCGGCTCGCAATGCGGAGCTGCACGGGGTCGTTGACCGTTTAAAGCTCGCGCAGAGTGATTGGTTCGGGGGGATTGATAATCAAACTCCCCCTTTCGATCTTATTATCGCAAATCCCCCCTACATCGACCCAAACGAGTCGGTTCCTGTTGAGCTCTCATTTGAGCCCCGTGGAGCCCTCTTCGCGGAGGAGCGGGGGCTCAAAGACGCGCGACTCATCCTCGAACAATCAGGAGAATGGCTTCGTCGTGATGGGATGATTCTGTGTGAGGTTGGCGCGGGTAAGAGACAGCTCCTAAAACCGATCCTACGCAATCTCGAGGCGCGCTACCACATCTCTCTCCTCGGTGATGACTCACCCCACGATCGTTTCACCGTACTCCGTCTGATCCGAAGGTAGGATCTTCTCCTAGTTAGAGAACTTAGCGATCAAGCGCTGCTTCAGTTGGTCGAGCTTGTCGAGTAAACCTGAGAATAGGTTGAGCACTTGGGATGAGTGCTGAAACCGTTGCTCCGCGACGAGTTGAAGGGAGCGCAAGTTTAAATTAGTTGAACTTGTAACTCCGAGGTCCTTCGCCAAGGCTTTGAGCTGGGAGGCCGTCGCGCCCTCCTTCAGGCTGTAGGCCGACAAGAGGTTGTTCTCCGCTTTTGTGAAGTTAGAACCCACCGTGGCGGCGGCTTGGTCTACGTTGGTGGCGAGTAAAGATGCCATAAGTCTCCTTAATAAATAGCTTCCCCGGATTCGCCCCTGAGCGTCTCCCTTTCGTCAACGGTTTAGGTCGATCGCAAGGTGATAAACGCCGGGCGAAAAATTTCCTCTAAATCGGAAGGGAGAGGGGTTAGTTGCTATTGTTCTGCTCGGCGCTCTGCCTTACCTTAGACGAACGGGGGAGAACTAGATGTCAGAGTTCATTGAGATCATCGGTGGGAAGCCGCTGCGCGGTACCGTTGTGGCGGGTGGAGCGAAGAACGCTGGACTCCCTATCCTGATGGCGACCCTCCTTACGTCAGAGGAGTGTATACTCACAAACGTCCCAAACCTCACCGACACAAACCTCTGTCTTCATCTCCTTGAGCATTTCGGTGGAGAGGTCTCCTTTGATGGACAAACCGTTCGCGCTCGCACCGAGAAGTTGATCGCGACCGAGGCGAGCTACAGTTTAGTCAAAGCGCTTCGAGCCTCATTTTGGGTGTTAGCGCCGCTCCTCGCCCGTGGGCGTGCCGCGCGAGTCGCGCTTCCCGGTGGTGATCTTATCGGGGCTCGACCCGTTGATCTCCACCTTGAGGGCCTCGCGAAGATGGGAGCGGACATCTCTCTCAAGCACGGAGTCGTTTACGCGACCGCCGTTGATGGTCTTCGACCGGCGATGATCGATCTGCGATTCCCCTCAGTAGGCGCGACGCATCAGCTGATGATGGCCGCGAGCCTGACTCCAGGACGAACAATCATGAAGGGCGTGGCTCGTGAGCCAGAAGTTGTCGCTCTCGCGAATTTCCTCAACGGTATGGGGGCTGATGTTCAGGGCGCCGGCGGCACTGTCATCGAGATCAACGGTCGAAGCGAGCTTGGGGGAGTACGATCAAACTTGATCGGAGATAGGATTGAGGCTGGGACGTATCTGCTCGCCGCCGCGATAACCGGCGGGTCGGTAACGGTAGAGGGGATTGATCCCCTCTACTTCGGCTCATTCCTTTCGATCCTCTCAGAGATGGGCTTAGAGGTTTCGTGTGGTGATCAATCAGTTTCCGTCAGGAGTAAAGGTCGTCTCAAGGCGGTCAATGTGAGGACGGGCCCCTTTCCTGAGCTTGCGACGGACCTGCAGGCTCCTCTGATGGCGGCGCTGACGGTCGCGGAGGGAATGAGCACTATTGAGGAGACGATCTACGAGGGGCGTTTCGGTCACGTTTCTGAGCTCGCTCGTATGGGCGCCTCGATTCACATCCAGGATCGCGTGGTAACGATAGAGGGGGTTGAGAAGCTCAACGGCGCTCCAGTTGATGGTCTCGATATCCGAGCCGCCGCGGCGGTAGTTCTCGCGGGACTCGCCGCCGAGGGGCGGAGTGAGGTTCATGAGCCGCACCATCTGCGGCGCGGATACGAGCACTTCGAACGCAAGATCGGCGCGCTGGGAGCGCACGTGCGATCAAGGATAAGCGATCCAGACGATTTTATCTTTGCTGGGTGCTAGATCCTTTAGGTTGTTGTTATGACCGCGCAGATCCCTCTTCAGTTGGTTCAACCCCTCCGTTATTCGTCGGCGCACTTTCTCGTTCACAGTGGCGTAGCGGGAGTCATCACATCGCTTGTGACCCTTTCCTATCAGAGAGTCTTCTCGCTCGCCTACGTCGAAGCTGAGGCGAAAGGGGGCAAGACTCATACCGGTGTATATCTCGTGGGGCATTTACAGAGTAAGGGGAGACCGGCCCGTATGGCGCGCGGTGATACACTCCCTGAGTGGTATGCGGCGGGGTGTGGTGGTGAAGCCTTGCGGGCTGGAGAGACGGTAGTGATTGACGATGGAGATCTTCTACTGGAAGAGCTCTCTCGCGCCTCACGCTCCGGGATATTTATGGATCTCGTTGAGCAGCTCGGGCAGCTTGATGGCACGCTCGTTATTTTGGGCGCGACCTGCCCAACAACGATCAAGTGTTCAAAACAGATTCGGAGCCGCCTTGACGCTGGCCTTCACCTCACCCTGGCGGGACCCAGTGAGGCTGAGCTCGACTCACTCCTTAACCTCATCACAAAGCAGCGCGGAATCCAGCTCACTGAATCCAAGCGTTCCTTTATCCTTCGGAGGGTCTCGCGAACTCTACCGGCCCTCGTTGAGTGTGTTGAGCGGGTTGAGGATTTGGCGGATAGCGCCTCATCAAGAACATCCTTTGAGGCGTTGGCAGGCGCGCTTGAACAGGAGCCCCAGAATCTCCCCCTTTTTGACCGAAAAACGGCATAATCTCAATGGCTTGGGCTCGCTTTTCCCGGCTTGTACAGTGTGGTACTAGTAGTGCCCTCGTCGAGAGCGCGGTCTAGGAATTACCGTGTTTTGACGGGCAGAGGGAGTATAACGGTTAAGCGCTACGTTCATGCGTAGCCCAGGGCGCTGTTTCTTAGGAGCGCAGGTAGGAAAAAAGAGATGCAGAAGCGAAGAGTTGCTATCACCGGAATGGGGATCGTTAGTCCGCTTGGGCTTACTCGGGAATTAACGTGGTCCGCCGCAAAAGAGGGCAAATCAGGGGTCGCTCCTATCACCAGATTCGACGCGTCCGCATTCGCCACTCACATCGCCGCCGAGGTTAAAGGATTCAACGCGGACCCATTCATTGAGCCTAAAGACCAGAAGAAGCAGGATCTCTTTTCCCAGTACGCGATCGCCGCTACGCACGAGGCGCTTGAGGACGCGAAGCTCCTTGGCGAAGCTCCGGTATACGATCAAGCAAAGATGGGGTGCATCCTCGGAGTAGGTATCGGGGGTCTTATGATCCTTGAGAAGTACCACAAGGCGTATCTTGAGGGGGGACCTCGAAAGATCTCCCCATTCCTTATCCCAGGAATGATCAGCAACTTGGGGCCAGGCAATGTGGCGATTAAGTACGGCTTAAAGGGTGTGAATTACACGGTAACAAGCGCGTGCACATCATCGACTCACGCCATCGGCGAAGCGTTCCGGATGATAGCGGATGGTTTGCAGGACGTTGTGGTTACGGGAGGCTCCGAGAGCACGGTGTGTCCGATCGGTATCGGCGGCTTCAACGCCCTGAAGGCCCTCTCAACTCGCAACGATGATCCTGAGAAGGCGTCTCGTCCATTTGATAAGGATAGAGATGGTTTTGTTCTTGGCGAAGGGTGCGCGATCCTCGTGCTTGAGTCTCTAGATTCAGCCGTAAAGCGTGGCGCTAAGATTTACGGCGAGGTGCTGGGATACGGATTCTCCTGCGACGCCTATCACATGACCGCTCCGAGCGAGGGAGGAGAGGGCGCTGTTGCGTGTATGATCAATGCTCTTCAATCGGCGGGAATCAAGCCTAACCAGATTGATTATCTAAACGCTCACGGTACCTCGACCCCAGCGAACGATATTTCAGAGACTGCTGGAATAAAGACAGTCTTCGGTGAGTGGGCCAAGAGCGGTCTCCTCGTTAGTTCAACAAAGTCCATGACAGGCCACCTCCTTGGAGCCGCGGGAGCGATTGAAGCGGCATTCTGTACCCTCGCCATTCGTGATGGGGTGGTTCCTCCAACGATCAACCTCGACAATCCCCAGGAGGGATGTGACCTCGACTACGTCGCGCATAAGGCTCGTGAGCGAAAGGTCAATGTTGCTATGTCGAACAGTTTCGGGTTCGGTGGAACGAACGCTTCAATCGTTGTCGGCGCGTATAAGGGATGAAACGAGACGGAGACGACCTCTCACCGCAGGTGCGAGCCGAGGATATTATCTTAGGCTCGCTCGGATTTGGTGAAGAGGCGCGAATCGTCTCAATCGAACGAACACCGCCAGGATACAAGGGAATTGCTCGCTGGAGTGATGGCGAGCAGTTCTCTTTTGAGAGCGATGATGAGGTCGATGAGTTAACTGAGTGGGCGCTTACGATCCTTCTTGAGAGCAAGTCTGATTCAAAGAGAGTTGGTAATTCATAAAAGGTAGTCCCCGGCATGGAGCGCCTCGCTAAGAGGCGTTTCCGATCTCTTTCGCGATAAAGAAGCACCATTTGAGCGCCGGCGAACATTCGAAGATGGACGCCATCTTCTTTCCTTGCAGGGTATACTCGAAAGCGCCCCGGTCTTGTCGCAAAACGTTCTTAAATTCCTCCCCCAGCGCCTCATCCCCAACATCACTCGGGGTCTGAAACATTCGCTCCGCCTTGCGATGGAGAACTATCTTCGTGTCGCGCTCTAAGGCATAGAAGTAAGAGTCGGATGGAAGGTTCATATGCTCATCAACGAGCTTTGAGAGTAGTCGAACTCGTAGCGATACCCCGACACCGCCAACGGGTTTGCCGTGATCTATCACGGGAACGGCGATGATGACCGATCGGTGCCCAGTCGATTTGCTGATGACAAGGTCGCCGAGAATCTCCTTCCCTGAGAGGAGTGTTGGAAAGTATTCGCGATCTTTAAGATTTTGCTCGCTCATGCCACTCACTTCGGTGGCGAAGTAGCTTCCATCTGGGAGTACGTACCAACTCGTGGCGTCGGTAGCGAGGTTATCGGTTAAGCGCGTCAGGAGTGGTCTGTACTCCGCCTCTTTTGTTGATTTCGCTTCGGCTGTGTCCGCGATAATCCGAAGGTCTCGAAGGATACCTTCAGTGTGTTCCTCGACCATGCCGCGGTAGGCGCCGAGGGCCGCGTGAGCGTCAGCGCTGAAGTACTTTGAAGGCTCCTGCCCTTGCAAGCTAAACGGAGTTAGGCCGACTACTATCCCGCACCACCATGAGACAACCGTCCGCATATTTTCACCTTCCCTCATTGTTTATCGAATGAGGATATGGCCCGCACGCAAGCGCTGGAATGTCCGGGATCAGGGGGTGTTATCACCCAACGGAAGAGCACGTTATTCGAGTGGGGGGGACTCCTTTGGCAAACGGAGCCGGCCGCTCTAACTCTCTGGTAGGGCCTTTAATACTTTTCTCTCGGACGCTTTCCAGGGTATCGCGAGCATTAAATTTTGAAGGCTTTGAGATAGGTCAAAAATTTCTTAGGTAACGTGCTCGGGCTGGCAGCCCGCCTACTGGCTTGGCAAGTCTCCCCGTAACGGTTAAAAGCCTTGCGTACCGGCTGTAATTGGGACCGCGCTCTTTATCGGTATGACTCACAATTTTTCGAGCTCCGGTCGTGCCGTAGGATTTGTCAGGATAGGGCGTGTGGAAAAGACCACAAAGCAATTGGGGATAATCACCATCTGTGGGGTAGCCTTAGCCGTTTTGGCGTGCCTTGTAGTGCCTCGTGCGCCCTATCACAGCTAGGATCTAATGATATACAAAACGTCGCTTACCGTAGCGATCGCTGGCGGTAATCCCTATGACCCCGCCGAAATGAGGGAAGCGTTCAAGTCAGTGGTAGAGGATCGTGGAGAGCCCGGTAATCTCATGTGGAATCCCCCGGGGTTTCTCATTTACCCGGGGGCTTTGCTGCTCATCCCGCAGGGCATCCTTTATGCTATTTGGCCGACGTTCATAGTTATCTCCGCTTTCTCTTTCGCGATGATAGGGTCTCGGCTCTCCGGAGTGCGTGACGTCCGAGCTGAACACATCGTCCTCGCGGCGAGCGCCAGTGTCCCCCTTTTTATCGAAATGTACTCGTCGCAACTAAGTTCCCTAGTCTCTCTAGTCCCTATTTTGGGGATGGTCGCATACCTGAATGGCGCACATTTTATTTCTGGTGTCCTTTTGAGTTTTGGTGTGTTGAAGCCGCACGCGGTCTTTCTCCCTCTGTGTTTGATCGGTATCTGGACCCTGTATGAGCGGCGATGGCGAGTGATGACTGGTGGCTTAGTAGGGCTCCTGGGTTTGTATGGCGTAAGCGAGGCGGTGGTCCCTGGAATAAGCGAACTCTGGATCCACCGTAGTTCATGGCCGATCAATATAGTGGGCTCAGCGCTGCCGGGACTCATTCGCAAGTACGTGGCTAGTCTGGGCCACTCCGATCCGGTGATGTTGGGACTTCTGTGGCCTGGTCTTGGAGTTATTTTATTTGCGCTGATCTCCGAGCGGTTCAAACGGGAGCGCTCAGCGGAAGTCTTGGTGTGGGCCATCATGCTTAACCCCCTGGTTACGCCTTATGGATTTATCTTCGATCAAACGGTGCTGGTGGTCGCACAGGCGTTCTGGTTAGCTCGTCTAGCGCATGTGGGAAGGGCTAGATTAGCGAGTGTATGTATCGCTGTTTCGAATGTTATTCCGATTATTTTCAACCAAGCCTTTTCGAGCGCTTCGCCCTTAGCGACAGCAACGTATCCGATCGCCTTTTGTATCAGTATCGCCATACTTTGCGGAAAGGTTCCGGAGTGTCGTGAACGAGTAGAGCGCTTGAGATAGGTCTTGTAGGGACTTTCCGCGTCGATTTTTAGGGGAGTGAGTGAACTATCGATAGTTGCTCGAACGTAAGGCCAGCAACCGCCTATCTCGACCTTCCCGTCGGACAGATGCTCTTTAAAACGCACTCCGAGCATTTCGGAGAACGAGCCCCGCATACCCTCCGACCGTGAAAGATTAAACGGTGGTGCAAATTTCGCCACTCACCCGGGGGGAAAGCTTTCCTCAGATCTGCCTCTACCGCGTCAGGTGTCCTCCCTTTTGAGAGGCCTAGTCGGTGAGATAATCGAAAGATATGGGTATCAACAGGGAACGCTGGAACAATTCCCTTCTCGGAGAGAATAACGTTCGCTGTTTTGTTACCTACTCCCGGAAGCGAAGTAAGGTCGGAGTGAGTATCCGGAACCTTCGACCTGAATCGCTCAACGACGGCGTTGGCGGTCGCGATGATATTCTTCGATTTGGTTTTAAAGTAATTAATTGGCCTGATGATCCGTTCTACCTCCTCCAGTCTAGCGGCAGAGAGGGCGGCGAACGTAGGATAGAAGGAAAAGAGCTCCGGAGTGACTTGATTGACTTTTTTGTCAGTGCACTGGGCGGAGAGCATCACGGCGATGAGGAGGTGATACTCATTCTTAAAATTGAGCTCCGACTGAGGATTGGGATAGAGCTTCGCGAGCGCTTCGACGAGCGCGGCTCGTTTCTTGGGGGTCATAGAGCTTTTCTCTCAACCAGGCGGACCGTTGTACAGCGTTAAGGGTCATGGGATCAAGGGGCCAGGACCGGTCGATCTATTGACGCCTTGAGGTCTTGCATCGCGCTCTGGCCAACCCGTAGCAGACCCTGATGGGGTCTATCGAGATCCGCGATGAGAAGGAGCACCGCCGCAAAAGCGAGCACCAACCCGACCGAGGCCGGAGTTCTCGACGATCCCGCGAGGGCCGCCTGGTATCCTAACTCTCCCATCCCCACCACGGCAACCACATACAGGACGATCCAAATCAAGGCTGGGATCCGGGAGTCAACTACGGCGAAAACTCTCTTAGTATGTGAGTCGAAAACGGAGTTAAGAGTTTGAGCGAAGATTCCAACGGCGAAGAAGTTTGGGCTATCGGAAGCGGCCGATAGGGTAGTGCCCCACAACAAGCGGTGTAGCTCATCAGATCTCTGGATCGCTTTTGTTAGGTTGCCTGTGGCTGCCGCTTCTAATCGGAGGTCCACGTACTCTCGTAGAGCGTTTCTTACCGTATCTCGATGTATGGGTGGGAGGAGGTCCGCGAAGAGAAAAGCGGTACTAATTGAGTTTACCTCACCGAGGAATGCCTGGCGTCGAAAGTCAAAGCGAGACACCGCGATACCAAAAGTTATAGCGAGCATGAATCCTAGGAGCGCCAAGGTAGAACTCGCGACCGCCCCCACTGGAGCGTCCTTCTCAATATTCGCGCGGTTCCGTCGTAGGCGACCGTAACGATATCCCGCCTCCATAGCCCCCGAGATAAGGGCGATAGTGAGAGTAAGGAGTAACCAGAGCGGCAAAAAATCGAGAAAATACCGGTATCCCATTAGATTGGAGGGTATTCTACGAGGGGTGGTCAGTCCCTTGGCTGAGCTTCCTCACGGGGCGTGGATACTCATTCGCTCGCTTGTGTGGTAGTGTCTGGCGCTAACTGAAGAGCGATTGAGCATGAGCGAAGGCGAAAAAATCTTAGCCGCGAATCGAAAAGCGCGCTTTGACTACCACATCTTGGACACCTTTGAGGCGGGGCTTGTGCTTACTGGCGCCGAGATTAAATCGATGCGCTCAGGTGAGATGTCCATTAGCGAGTCGTATGTGCGTCCTGAGCGGGGCGAGCTCTACCTCCTAAACGCGCACATCCAGCCGTACTCACACAGTGGAGACAAGGAGTATGATCCGAGGCGCCCCCGAAAGCTCCTCATGCACCGAAAGGAGATAGATAGGCTTATTCGAGAGCTTGAGACCAAGGGTACAACGATCGTGCCGCTCCAGGTTCATCTGCGAAAGGGGAGAGCTAAGGTCCAGATCGGGCTCGGAAAAGGTAAGGCTGCGCCTGATAAGAGGCAGGATATCAAGAAGCGCGAGATCAACCGAGAGATCACACGCGCCATGTCGAAGAAATAGGGTAACTACTCACCAGCTTTTTAGGGTTCGTGTGCCGACGTCCTCAACTCATCGAAAGTTTGATGCTGGCTCACTCTTTCTTGTCATCCCCTGATCGGGGATGCATAGATTGGGGTGAGTAGTTAGTGTTGTCACCCCCGATTAGCTCCGCAAATCGACCCCTTAGGGGTAATGTAGGAAAAAGAGCAAGCCGCGCTCGCTTACGGGCGTCGCTGAATAGTTACAAAAACCGGAATTCATCTTACTATCAGAGAATCAGGCATCGGGTAACCGAAGTCCTGATTTCAGAGCGCAACATGTTTACGGGGGTGTAAAGGTTTCGACGGGATTCACGGTCTTGTTCCTATTCACAAATGGCTGCGCCATTATGTGAATGACGGCCAAGGTCTCAATTCTTTCGACCCTGGACCTTCCGGTAGTGAGTTTTCTTGAGGGGGTGTAAAGGTTTCGACGGGATTCACGGTCTTGTTCCTATTCACAAATGGCTGCGCCATTATGTGAATGACGGCCAAGGTCTCGATTCTCTCGACCCTGGACCTTCTGGTATTGAGTTTTCTTGAGGGGGTGTAAAGGTTTCGACGGGATTCACGGTCTTGTTCCTATTCACAAATGGCTGCGCCATTATGTGAATGACGGCCAAGGTCTCGATTCTCTCGACCCTGGACCTTCCGGTATTGAGTTTTCTTGAGGGGGTGTAAAGGTTTCGACGGGATTCACAAAGGATAAGTTTGCACGTCCAGGGTCCGCTGGCCTGGTAAAAAAGCGGAAACGAATAACTGCAAATAACGTTATTCATGCTGACTTCTCGCGCAATGCCGCTCCAGTAGCGCTTGCTGCGTAAGTCGCACTAGACTCGCCACCACAAGTGCCGGGTCGGCTGATAGAGAACGCGCCCGTAATTCTCTAAAGGCTTAACTTTCTCGGGCTACTCATCCACTCGCGCTGCGGGGTGGCTGGGGAAACAAACAGGAGCTGGTCGGTGATAGCTGTGTACGTTGACGCTATGCCGATGAGATATTCAACGTACTAAACGTGTAGAGAGCTCTTCTAGAGGCTTCTCGGACGGGGGTTCGATTCCCCCCACCTCCATTTTTCCTGCTCGGCGCTCTGGCCCAGGGGGCTTTGCCCCCTCTCGCCGCTGATCGCAGCTTCACCCCCAATAGTTCGAATTGGTTATCACCACCTCCAATTTTTCGGCTCGGCACTCTGGCCCAGGGGGCTTTGCCCCCTCTCGCCGCTGATCGCGGCTTCAACCCCGGCGGAAGGTTTGCCCTTCACCACCTGGCGTCACAGATTTGCTTGAATCACAACAAGACCGTCATTTCGAAGTAGACGTGCATCTTGATGGGAGTAGACGCAGCCACTTTTTTGTTGGAGCCTAGTTTACGTGGGTCAACCGAACTGAGAGTTATAAATTCTAGGCTCTTAGCGGGGCTCGTATTTCGGGACAACGGTTTGCTTAGGATCTTGCGAGATAATCCGCACCTCTTTTACGCGATACTCTCGTGTGGGATCGTGGTCGTTGTCATGTTCCTTTCAGCGTCTTTCTTTCCCAGACTCTCTTTTCTGGAATCATTCCTATTGGCGATTAACACTGCCGCGCTCCTCTGCATGGGGCTGGATAAATCGCTCGCGTCATCCCCGGCGATGAGGATTCCTGAGACGACTATATTTATGCTCTCGCTGCTTGGGGGCGTCCCGGCGACTCTTTTAGGGATACATGTTTTCAAGCATAAAACTCGAAAGGCCGCTTTTCAGTTTGTGCTCTTGCTTATTGTGGCCGCTCAGTGTGGCGTAGTTGCGATGCTGAATAGATAAGAGTTGGCGCCTATCGAATTGATGGAGCGCCGGTCCTCTCGAAATATCTTACACTAGAGTGAAGCGAGTGATCGGCGAGGAGAGGACCCCAACCCGCTCGATCACCACTCCTGACGTTAGTGAGCCGCTGGTCTCGCTCCGCTTGTGCCTCGCGTGGCGTGACGCAAGAGCTCTCGGGCGTATTGCTCCGGAGCTTTCTCCGCCACGTCAGTAAGGGAGATGATCCCTACGCAATGCCCCTTTTGGTCAACGACCGGGAGTCTTCGAATCTCCTTTTCCTCGAATAACTTGCAACACTGAACGAGATCTGTCTCTGGAGAAACCGTTACAGCGGGCGACGACATGACCTCACTTGCGGAGGTGTTCGATGGGTTTTTTCCCTGGGCCACAGCTCTGCACGTAATGTCTCTGTCAGTTATCACTCCGAGGAGCTCCGCTTTTTCCTTTGACCGTACCACTGGAATTTCTCCGCAATCGCCATCGACCATTAATCTCGCGACTTCGTCGAGCTTAGTTGTCGCGGTACACAGCGAGGGGTTCTTGGTCATAATCTCTTGAGCCTTCATATCTCCTCCGGAGGCAAAAAGTGTTGTTACGCTCGGCGAGTATAGGCCAAAGGTTTTCTGAAGGGGGTGATGGGGGTTATCTGGCGACTTTTTTGTTGCAACGGGATACCTCGAAACAGTGAATATGGTAGAGTGGGGGCGAATGAAACGGGCGCCACAACTACTATCACTAGCTGTATTCGATCTCGACGGTACGCTTATTGAGCTTGAGATAGAGCACGTAGTCGATCATATCGTCTCGTTCCTTACCGCGCGCAAGCTCGCGGTTCCAACGCGTGATCGGATCCGGCACCTTCTCCGCTCTCACCGATATGAGGAGATCTTCCCTGAGGAGGGGCGGGCTGCAGTGGCTCTTGAGTCGTGGGATAGTTATGATCCCCGTACAACGCCAACACCGAAACTTTTTGATGGCACTCTGGCGACGTTGGAGGAGATGGTCGCTAGGGGCTTTGAGCTCGCGATCGCCACGGCCCGAACGATGCACACTGAGGAGTTAAGAGAGGTGCTCCGGCCGACAGGAATACTCAAGCACGTCGAATTCCTCTCCACGTGGTATCAAACTGGTTGGACAGGGAAGGTGGAGCAGTTGAAGGGCGTTTGCCGCGAGCACTCCCTTCCCCCCTCCTCGGCGATGATGGTTGGAGACTCGTGTGATGATATTCGGAGCTCGCGAGCTGTTGGGTTCGGACTTAATATAGCTCTGCGAAGTGGAATGCACCTCGAGGAGATGCTCGTTTTAGAGGAGCCACATTACGTCATCGATTCCGTGACCGAGGTGCCTAAAACGGTGGATCGTTTTAGTGATGAGCTTCATCAACCTCGAGTGTCTTCTTAGAATCGCTAGTGTAGGCTTCCGGGTGCCTAATCTTTCCCCCTTGATGAGCCGCGTAGAGGAGTGACGCGCTGGCGGCGTATGACACGACGACCGTCGCGAGCGCTAAGCTCTTGGACGTTGGCTTGCCCAGCCTGCGCGCAGCCAGTGACCCAGCCCCAAGGAGCCCGGTGGCGATAGTCAGCCAGAACGCGATATCCGCGGCCTCCTCATGCTCTTCGATAACGTCCTCGGAGATGCCCGGTAAGTCCTCAACGATCTCTTCCGCGCCCTCTCCCAGAAGAAATGGCGGAACCGCGAGGACGGCCGAACACACCAGCAACAAGAGCGCAATTGATGCTCCGGCGGAGCTCCGTCTCAGGAGTGATAGCGTAAGAATAATTGCCCCCGTGGGGATCAGTACGATCGGAAGATGAACTAAGATGATGTGGAGGTGTGCCGCGTTCATATCGTATTTATGAGCTTGGTAGATTACTGTGACTCAACAACAGAGGATCAAAACCTCTTTTGACACCTGTTTACCACGTAGTTGTTGCAACGCGCCACCGTCTCTTCGGCTTCAACCATAAGCAAGTAGGCGATATGACGCCGCTCGCGTGCCTCACACATTCATCCCAAGGCTGGTGATTAAAATCATGGCAAATTTTTTGACGGCAGCCCTGGTCGACGACCGTGAAGATCCGTAGCTTTTATTTAGAGGCTTGATGCTTTGACGAGCGCCACTCACGTGGCGCTGGTTTTTGGATCCTTCGTCGTTGGTTTGTCCGAATTAGGTTTTTTGACCCACCCGCGCGCGTAACGGCGCGCGGGAGTCTTGGCTCCCCGAACCGTTCGCGCTCTCCAATTAAATATTTGTTTTGGGGAGCTCAAGGTTAAGGCGGGATGAGTAGAGATACAAAAGGTTTTTCACCCACACATTTCAACAGCTCAAACAACGAGAGTAGTTTCTCCTTGAAAAGAATGCGGAGACTCTCTTCGGTAGTGGCGTGTGGGATCATCGCTGTAACAACGGCGGGGTCGGCCTTCGCGCAGAGCTCCGCTCTCCCAGTTTTTCCGGGTGCAGTCGGATTCGGCACAACGACCGTCGCTGGTTCAGGGCGAGGGACGAACCCGGCCAGCGCTACGGTGATCAAGGTCACTAATCTTAACGACTCAGGAACGGGCTCGCTCCGAGCGTGTATGACCGCGTCGGGACCCCGCACGTGCGTGTTTGAGGTCGCGGGTTATATTAATTTAGTCACTAAAATCGTGGTAAAAACACCGAATCTCTCAGTTTTTGGACAGACAGCGCCGTCCCCAGGTATTCAAGTGAGAGACGGTTCGATCGTAATCCAGGCGGATGATGTGCTCATTCAACATATCGCCTCGCGTCCGGGCGATAGAAATCTTCCAACTGATGGTGGTACAGGACTCAAAGCGAGTGAGCGCGATGGAATGGGGGTATGGGGGGTAAGCTCATCCGACCCGGTTGAACGAGTAGTGTTCGATCACGTCTCTATCACCTGGGGGATGGACGAGTCGTTTTCAACCTATACGGGAGTGAACAGCACCGCTGATGGAACCACGCCGATAAAGAACGTCACGATCTCGAACTCACTTATCGCTGAGGGCCTGAACAACTCAAACCACGGCGACACGGAGGGGAAGCACTCTATGTTTTCCCTGCTCGGTTCAAACTCGAAGAACTTCACCTACTATCGAAATCTTGTGGCGAACTCAAACGGTCGGCACATCCGTATGAAGTCTAACTCGGACATCGAGTTCGCTAATAACTACGTCTACAACTTCGCGAATACGAGCACCTCTGGGTACAACCAGTGGAATATGGATTACGGTTCGAGCGGCACCGGGAATCGAATCAACTTTATGAATAACTTTTACAAACGGGGACCTACCACAGCCGATACATCATCTCCCGTTTTCTACTACAGTAGCTTGACTCCCACCGCTTCGAAGGTTTACGTCTCTCACAATATCGGCACGAATACTCGACCGACCGATTCAGGGAGCGAATGGTTGATAGCCAACGCGAATGGAAAGGGGTTGCCCTCCTCGATGCAGGCGTTAACTCCAGCCTTCCCCGGTTCGAGCGCCGTGGCGAATCTCGTAGCGCCAGATGCGCTCCTCTCGACGCTCACACCGATAGTGGGAGCAAGGCCGTGGAACCGGTATCCTCATGATAATCGAATTATCAATGAGGTAACGTCAAACACCGGAAAGCACAAAGACTGCACAACCACTAAGACCTGTTGTTTAACTAATACCGGAGGGAGCGGCTACTGTCCGACCCCCGGGTCTATTCTGATCGATGGATCGATCAAAGATAGCAACAACCCGAAGGACGCGTGGTCGGTTATTCCAGCGACTACCAGAGCATTCACTATTCCGGCGAATCCGATGGCGATCGCCGCCAACGGGTACACAAATCTCGAAAATTATATCTTTTCGTTCGGGAGTGACAACGGGCCTGGAGGTGCGACACCGACTCCGACCATGACACCAGTGAGCACGGCTACGTCGACTCCGACGATGACACCAACAGCGACAAGCACCCCGATCGTTGTCGCGCCAACCGCCACAAGTACCTTTACGCCAACTCCGACGGCTACGTCTACGCCCACGTCGACACCGACGCCGACGCGTACGCCAACCGCGACGCCGACGCGCACTCCTACTCCAAGCGCTACGCCGACCGTCGCCGCGACTCCTACCTTCACGTCGACGCCGACACCGAACGCGACCGCGACTCCCGTTCAATCGACTAAGCTCTACTCCGTCATCAAGGTGACCTCTCTGGCGGATAGTGGAGCCGGTACGTTGAGGAACTGTGTAGCGCAACAGTATCCCCGTGTGTGCGTGTTTGAGGTGTCTGGACGCGTAACACTCGGATCGGATCTCGTAGTAAGCTCGCCCGACCTGATCGTCGCCGGGCAAACGGCTCCGTCCCCAGGAATTATGATTACTAACGGGGGATTCAACATCCAGACTCGTGACGTGAGAATTGAGCACCTCGCGATACGGCCTGGCGATGATCTCGCCGGAACATCTCCCGCGACTCGGCGAGCGATAACAGTGCAGGGCCTACTCGCGTCGAATGTGAAGTTGAAGAACCTCTCCCTATCATGGGGTGTGGACTCTAACGTCACCCTTGTAGGTCCAGTGCAGAATGTCACCTTTGAGGATTGTATGATCTCTGAGTCCTTGTGGCATTCGATCCATCCATCTGGGCCACGTGGTAATGGGGTCCTTGTGGGAGAGACCGCGCGAAACATTATCTTCGCAAGCAATTTGCTCGCGGCGAATATGGATCGAAACATTCGGTGGAAATACGATACTCGCGGGGAGATGATAAATAACGTCATCTTCGGCTGGGGTGGTACCTCATCGTGGAACACGACTAACATATCGGACCTTGAGAACAAGGACATTGGTACTTACCTCGATGTTATCGGAAACGTGTATCAACCAGGATCGCAGGGACTCAGCACGGCGTACGCGGTGTACTCAGAGAACACGCCTACGGGTAGTAGGGTCTTCATCGCTGATAACATCGCTCCATACGTCAGTAACGTTGAGTCGAAGTATCGAGCTTTAACGCGGGTTCTGAGTGGGCCGGAGCCGATCCCGTCATCGAGCGCCTTCGAAGCTGTGATGGCATACTCTGGATCTCGGCCTTGGGATCGTAACGCGGATGACCTCCGGGTTATCTCGGGTGTTCGTAACAAGAGCCTTAAACTAAGAGACAAGGTTGGTACGTGGCCGACATACGCTAAGAACGTGCGTACGGTGACAATAGCCTCAAACCCGATCAGCGAGGAGTCGCTGAACGCCGCGCTCGTTCTCTTTGAGACCAAGTAACGCGGTAATCAATTAATCCTAGATACATTGGTGGAGCGGGGGCTGTCTGAGCCCCCGCTTTTTTTAATCCCTTCAAGTGTTTAAGAGATCTTAAGCCCGTTTTGACGCCGGGCTTGTTCCTCCCGCATATTCACCCCCCAGGAGTTGCTTTTTTAGCTCGTATCGGTAGGCTTCGCCCCCGAGCAGTTCTTAAAAATTCAACCTGTGCATGTAAAGTGGAGGCGTGGTGAGGAAGAGTAGTTTCTTAGTGGTGCTTTTCGTAGCGTGTGGGATCTTTGCCCCGTCAGTCGTTTTAGCTCAAGGGCTCGGTGGGCTTGCCAAGGGAACTGGGCAGGCTGCTCCTCCGCCGGCGTGTCCGACCCCAGTTGCGGATCCATCCTTGTGGATGAAGAGCGTGACCGCGGGATTCAACTATACTGAGGGTAATAGTAATACCAGCAGCATCAATCTTAACGGTAAGGTCGCTCGTGATTACCTTGGCGAGGCGTGGCGATTTGAAGCTGATTACAACTACGGAAATGCTGCGGCTGATGGAGAGTCTCGTCGAGAGGAGACGAAGAACAACACGCGAGGCACCGCGGAATACAAGCATATCCTTGATGAGTTTCTCTTCTGGGGAGCGGGAAGCTCAATCTTCCACGACGATATAGCTGACATCAGATACCGAGCGATCCTTAATCCGAGCCTTGGAGCCTATGTGCTTAAGGATGAGGAGAAGAACCTCAGCTTAGAAGTTGGACCTTCGTACGTTTGGGAGAAGAAGGGTGGAGACACGGAGAGCTACCTCGCGCCGCGTATAGCTGACCGATTCGAGTGGAAGATAAGCCCAACCGCTAAGATCTTCCAATGGACTGAGTATCTGATTAGCGCTGAGGATTCGAGTAACTACATCGCGAACGCTGAGTTGGGTGTTGAGGCCGCGCTCACGTCGCTCGTTAACCTAGTAGTCTTGGTTCGCGATAATTATGTAAATCAGCCGGCCGAGGATAGGAAGCAGAACGACATCGCGACCATCACGGGCCTTAAGGTCAATCTGTAGGAGGAGCCCTCATGAAAGACGCAGCGAATAAAGCTCTCTCTCTGGTTGGTGAGTTCAAGGCGTTCGCGTTCAAAGGCAACGTTGTGGACCTCGCGGTGGGTGTGATTATCGGAGGAGCGTTCGGAAAGATCGTCGACTCGTTAGTAAAGAATGTGATCATGCCCTTCATCGGCAGCATTGTGCCGGGTGAGCAGGGTTATGCCGGATGGAAGGTGGTAATAAACGGCAAAGATATCCCGTACGGGTTATTTATCGGAGAGGTGATCAATTTCCTCATAGTTGCCGCGGCGCTCTTCTTCTTCATCGTTAAATTCCTCGGGTGGGTCATGAAGACTAAGGCGCAGGCTCCGGCAGCGCCGCCGGCGCCGACAAAGGACCAGGAGCTCTTAACTGAGATCCGGGATCTCCTTCGTAAGGGCTCGCACTAAGATCCGCTCTGGGACATCGGCGCTTTATTTTGCAAACTCCGTGGGGGTGCTCGTGCCTATCGCTATACGTTCTTGTGTCTCGGTATTGTTAGGCCTCTGTGTCCTGTGTGAGGCGCGCGCTGACTCACGGTATGAACGACCACCACTGATGTGGTCAGCTAGCGTTGTCCCCGAGGCCCTTAGAAAGGGGCCGTATCACGAGATAGCGCCTCAGGTCACAAGTGATGGTTATTTTAATAATTACTTCGTGAAGTCTCAGTTCGGGGATTTCTATGTCGAGGGGCAACAGCTCTTGGAGATTCGGATCGGAGAGCTGAACGCCTTGGCTGAGCTCGATAAGCTCTCAAGCTCAAAGGTTTTTGGTGATGCCCTTGTCAAATCTGGAAAGGCGGCGGTTATGGCGCCAGTTCACGCGGTGAAGAAGGTCGCGCAAACCGTTTCCGATCCCGACAAGATGGTGGAAACGCTTCAGGCTGTACCGGAGGGAGCGGAGCGGCTCTTCTCATGGGCCTACAAGCAGGTTAAAGGTGCCGCGCACGCCGCGGCTGACCTCGTTTCGTCAGACAGTGAGAAAGAGAGCGATCCAAAAGATAAGGAAGATGAATCCTCCGACTCAGACGAGGATAAATCGTCCTCGACCCTGAAATCTGGAAAGTCTTTTGGGCTCCGATACCTCGGGTACACCAAGCGTGAACGGGAGCTTTTCCGAAAACTTCACGTGAGCCCCTATACATCGAATCAGACCCTTCAGGATGAGGTAGTGCGAGTCGCTGGGATCGAGACCGCGGTCGGGTTCGCTTTTAAGTTCATCCCCTCAGTAGCGCTCTTAAGTCAGATCGGCACCTTTAATACATGGTATGGTCGGGCGGAGAAGCTCTCGTTGTATGAGGACCCAGCGGTAATCAGAGAGAAGAACAAGGCGGAGCTGAGAGAGTTAGGGGCGTCCGATCAGTTGGCTGGAGAGTTTCAGAAAAACTCGGCGTACACCCCATGGACACGCCGATTTGTTGTCGCGTCACTCACAGCGCTTGGGCCGTCGGTCGAGGGGAGGGCTCTGTTTATCCAGTCGGCGTGTTTAGCGAAGAACGAACCAACGTCGCTCTATTTCGTTTCAGTCGCGGAGCACCTTGAGAGGGTGAGTAAAGAAACCCCCCTTAAGCGGGTGGTAAGCTCCCTCTTTATCCCGGCTGTAGTAACAAAGAAGGGAGTACTCTACGTCCCCCTCTCAGTCGACTACTTATTCTGGACCGAGGAGATAGCCTCAATCTTCGCCGACTTCAAGAAACGCGTGCAATCAGAGGAGAAGTTCTCGGGCGTTGAGATTCACATCAGAGGTAAGGCGAGCCCCCTGGCGCGCAAAGAGCTCAAGGCGCTCGGGGCCAAGGTGTTTGAGAACTCCTGGTCATGATGGGGAGGTGTGCCCGCATCCTCCCCAGAGATCTCTACTGAGGAGGCTGCTGCTGCGCGCCCCTGTTTTGGCTTCTCGCCTCGCCGCCCAGTCGACCTATCTCAGCCATGTGCTTTCGATCTTTACTTACCGCGACACCCCCCTTGCGACCCGCTTCTCGGGCCTCTTCCGGAGTAAACTCGTGAGCGTGCCCCCGCTCATGAGCGATCTTCCCACCTTTGCTGGCGATTAATCGCTGCTTCTCCGCGTCCATCGCCGCAAAGCCCCTTAATTTTTTGCCGCTCTTCTCCTCTGCCTCTGCCATGTTTCCTCCCATCTTGTTCGTACTTCACCCAGGCAGAAGATTAGGGGGCGTCGCTCAGCTATAGATATGACTGGGATTAATGAGCGTTGAGAGTTCTTGTTTGAGTAGAAGGGGGATCAAAGCAGGCAAGAAGAAACGCTGTTTGCTTTTAATGGGTGTACCGAACCTCAACCTGCGAAGGTGGCGCACGGTTCTTTATATAGGCTTTTTCCCAAGCTAAGCCGCTCATTAGATTAGTAAATCCTGAGTACTCCGGAGTAGCTTTGTCACTTTCTAAAATTAAACAACATTTGGCTGTACGGGGTGGAAGATCAGGATCACAACAACTGCACTTGTCCCATCTGTTAAACCAAACTACACACCTAAGCAGATGGCTGGCCTGACCTACGTTGTAGGCTCTCTTAGAAGTGGCTCGGCGTCTGGATATATTAACTGCATATAAGAGGGACCTCTTCGTATGGAAATGATCAATTTAAGCCAGTTTGAGCTCGTCTCAAATGCGTTCTCATTCGCGATCGCGGTGATGGGAGCTGCCACTATCTTCCTTTTCCTTGGACGTAGCCAAGTTGCTCCACAGTACAAGACAGCTGTAACGATCAGCGGTATCGTTACTCTGATCGCGTTCTACCACTACTGGAGGATATTCGATTCATGGCAGGGCGCTTACACAGTAACCGCCACTGGCCTTCAAGCGACCGTTCACAAGTTCAACGACGCGTACCGCTACGTTGACTGGCTCCTTACTGTTCCCCTCCTCTTGATAGAGCTCATCCTCGTTATGCGCCTCTCACGAGAGGAGACAAGCCAAAAGGCTAAGTCACTCGCTACAGCTGCCGCTTTGATGATCGTCCTTGGCTACCCAGGCGAGATCAGCAATGTGTCAGGTGAGAAGTGGAAGTGGTGGTTCTTCTCCATGATTCCATTCGTCTACATCGTTATGAACCTTGTGTCCGGCCTTACAAAGTCGATCAACGCTCAGCCAGAGTCTGTTCGTCAGATGGTAAGCGACGCACGTACCATGACGATCCTAGCTTGGTGCTTCTACCCAGTAGTGTTTGTCCTGCCGATGCTTAACGTAGGCGGTGCTGAGGCTACTACGTACGTTCAGATTGGATACACAATCGCTGACATCGTCGCTAAGGCGGTATTCGGTGTGTACATTTACATGATCGCGGTTCGTAAGTCTGAGACGAACGCTTAAGGCGTTAGTCATCAGGTTGTAAACCGAGAAAGCAGCGCCTTCGGGCGCTGTTTTTTTTTGTGCGCGGGGGAGCTGGAAGGGGGCCCAAATCCGGCTTCGGTGTCCGAATGTGGTGGCATCTGACACCTGGAATTAATTGTGTTGTCAAACACTGGTTATTGCTAATCTACCGGAGATGAAAGCGATCGTTGTCGGATCAGGGATGGGTGGACTTGCTAGTGCCCTAAGGCTCAGAGCCCTTGGGTATGATGTCGAGGTTCTGGAGGCTTGTCCGGACCCCGGCGGAAGAGCGCGCACCTTTGTCGTTGAGGGGCATGCCTTCGACGCGGGGCCTACGGTGATAACCGCGCCATGGCTCTTTGATGAGCTCTTTGCGCTCTTTGGAGAGCGAAGAGAGGGGCATATCGAATTCCTCCCGTGCGACCCATGGTACCGACTCCTCTACGCTGATGGTTCCAGCATGGACCTCGTCTCATCGGTTGAGAGACAAGAGAGTGAGATAGCCAAGCTCTCTCCGAAAGACGCGCGGCGTTATCGGGCCTTCCTAAGTCACAGTATGGACCTCTATCGCGTGGGATACGAGGAGCTCGGGAGTCACGATTTCTCGACCCTTACGTCGATGCTGAGAGCGATGCCAAACATCTTTAAACTCGGAGGGTTTCGTAGCCTCTGGCAACACACCGCGAGATACTTTTCAGACCCGCGAGTTCGTCAGGCGTTCTCGCTGCAGCCACTTCTCGTTGGCGGGAATCCCCTCAACACCACAGCGATCTATGGCCTCATTCATGCCATGGAGCGAAAAGGAGGGATATGGTTCGCCGAAGGTGGCACATCAGCTCTCGTTTCGGAGCTCGTGTCCCTCGCGAAACGACATGGGGTACGTTTCAGGTATGGCGCGCGGGTTGAGGGGGTTTCCTCGGACGACAGGGGGCGATTGACCTCGTTTACCATCTCCGAGGAGGGGACCCTTCGTGATATCGCCTGTGATGTGGGTGTTTGGGGCGGTGATCCGCAGATGTTGTACCGGGCGATCGGTAAGAGGCGCCTCTCACGTCTGGAGAGGATACGGCTTCGGACCGTGGCCTCTTCGATGGGGCTCTACGTTCTCTACTTTAAAACAAAGCGGTCGTATCCTGAGGTCGCTCACCACACGATAGTTCTGTCCAAGCGGTGGGAGGGGTTGTTGAGAGAGATCTTTAGTGGCTCTCGACTCCCTCCCGATCCGAGCCTCTATCTCCACCGGCCAGCCGCGACGGATCCCTCATTTAGAGATGAGAGTGGGGAGCTTTTTTACGTCCTCGCCCCCGTCCCTCATCTCGGGAACTTTAATAATTGGGAGGGTGAGGAGTCTCGATTTCAGGAGACCGTTATCTCAATTTTGGAGGAGCGGGTTCTTCCTGGTTTATCGGCGCAACTCGAATTTAGCTCCTCGATAGATCCTCGATACTTTAAGAATACTTTGATGAGCCCGCTTGGAGCGGGATTCTCGATAGCGCCACTCTTGCGACAATCCGCTTGGTTTAGGTTTCACAACCGGATGGACAAGATAGAGAACCTCTACCTTTGTGGGGCGGGGGTTCATCCAGGGGGTGGACTGCCTGGTGTGGTAACATCGGCAAAGGTTATTGAAAATATGGTTCGACGTCGCCATGTCGAGAATGAAAGTTCTGGCACGTCGGGCCAACGTGGCGTATTTGAGGCGGCCGCATGAGTAGCGAACTCGCGTTGATGTCCCGCGCTGGCAAGACCTTTTACTTTTCCACCCTGTGGCTGGATCGGGAGACGAGAAGAGAGGCGGCGCTCGCCTATGCTTTTTGTCGTCAGGTTGATGACATCGCGGACGCGAGTCCGGAGCGCGATGATCGAGATCTTTTGTTGGGGGATTTAGTGCGCGCTCTGCGTTGCCTTGACGCGTCAAATGAGTTGGCGCGGCCGATCGTGCCCCTGATCACGCGATATCCCGAGATCCAAGAACCACTCATTTCCCTTGTGACCGCGTGTCAAGGTGATCGACTATCGCTCAAGATTGAGGATGAGAGAGATTTTGAGCGGTATGCGCATGGCGTAGCCGGGAATGTTGGCCTGATTATGTATCCGATCCTGGGTGGCACAAACCCCACGGGGCGGTCCTACGCCGCTGACCTTGGGATCGCCATGCAGAGCACAAATATCGCTCGTGATGTGCGGGAGGATCTCGCGCGTGGCCGGGTCTATCTTCCCGCCACGTGGCTGGGTGGGATTGATCTACGGAGAGCTAACATCGAGGACGATTGGGTTGAGCGGAGCGTCGTCGGCGCTATCCAGAGAGCGCTCTCCTTCGCCGATCATCGATATCAGCGTGGACTATCAGGGATATCCTTCCTCTCTCCACGAGTTCAGAGCGCCATCAGAATCGCCGCGCGATGTTACGAGGCGATTGGAGAGCGGGTGATCGTTCGAGGAAAGCTGGCGCGTAATCGAGCCGTTGTTCCGCTCTACAGCAAGATTATACTGGCGTGTTCCCCAGGCATTTCAGAGCGGTTTCGCGCTCCGAACCCGGCAGTGGTGAAGAAGGCGTGACTCGGTCAATCGGAATCAGGGGGGCCGGAGTCAGCGGGCTTAGTGTGGCTCGTGAATTACTCAAGAGGGATTCATCTCTCGCTGTCACTATATTTGATACTCGCGCGCGCTTACCCCACCCAGAGCGGACATTCTCATTTTTCCGATTCCCTGGTGATTGTGTTCCGGTGTCTCCAGAGCACTCCTGGCCCTCGGTCCAATTTCGGGGAGCCGCGTTTGATAGGAAGATAGATGTTTCCGGCTCGCCTTATGTGATGGTCTCCGGAGAGCGGTTTTTTTCGGAGAGTTTAGCGCTCCTGGAGGAAGCCGGAGTTAAGTTCATATGGAGTTGTCCCGAGGTTTTGCTGTCAGAGCGCTCAATAAGCACCGAGGCCACGGGCGTAGTAAACTTTGATGTCGTTATTGACGCGGCGTTCTCTACCCGAGAGGCGCACGCCACTCTCTGGCAATCCTTCGCTGGGTTGTGGGTCTCCACAGAAGTTACTACCTTCGATCCATCCACGGCTATCCTCATGGACCTCGGGCGCTCCTCGCCTCAATCCCCAGTTAGCTTTATGTACGTTTTACCTACTTCACCGACGAGCGCTCTTGTGGAGCACACCACATTCAGTATCGCGCCCCAGGAGCGTGATTGGCACCTCGCTCAGTGTCGAGAGTGGCTCGCCACTAACACGCGCGGTAGGTATGAGGTAACCGCTCGTGAGCATGGGCTTATACCGATGGGGCTAGCTTCCCAGCCGCGCAGTAGTAAGTTCCAGATAGGTAGTAGGGCAGGGGCGGTGCGTCCGGCCACGGGCTATGCCTTCGTGTCGATTCAGGAGCAGGCGATTGAATTAAGCCATCGAGTCCTTGATTTCAGCGGCAAGAATAATCGGGCAAGGTCTCCTCATCCGTGGTGGATGGTGTTGGGTGATTCCGTTTTTATGAGATCTCTGGTGTGTTCCCCAGAGAGAGGGGCCGCGCTCCTTGGAGGGCTGCTGGCGAAAGCGAGTCCTGACCTCCTCGTCCGTTTTCTCTCTGGGAAGGTTAGACTCGCGCAGGCATTGCGTGTCTGGTGGTGTGTTCCGAAATGGGAGATGCTTCGCGCCTTGTTTGGAATAAGATCAGGTCGTATGGCGGAATAGTTTGAGTTCTTCCGTTGTACACGCGTCGGAGAGGGGAGTTTATGGAACGAGGCACTTTACTGGTCGCTCTTCTTCTGGGGGGGCTCCTCACTACTCAGGGAGTTTTCCCAGCATGGAGTGAGTGGGCCGCTCTCGGGCTCGTCATCCTTGCGGGGATCCCTCATGGATCCTTTGATCTCCGAGTCGCTGAGGCGAAGTGGAGCGGAGGCGCTATCTCAAAGAAGTTAATAGTCTCTCTTTATGTGGGCTCTGTGGTCGCGATGAGCGGTTTGTGCGTCATGCTACCCCCTGTAGGTTTAGCGCTCTTCCTCGGTATCTCCGCGCTCCATTTTATTGAGGGCGAGGGATACGGGGGTAGTCGCGCGTCAAATATAAAGGCATCCCTTTTTGGAATAAGCGCTATCCTCCTCCCCATCGGGCTCCATCCGGGAGAATCCGGAGAGTACGTTGGGTACTTCCTCTCTTCCGAGATGTATGGGGAGCTTTCTCCCTTTATATCCGGCGCGGCGATGGTGACGGTGCCTATTCTGTGCGGCGTTGTCCTCTTTGACTCGCTTCAGAGGACGCCTGGAGTGAAGCAAAACGCTTTTCAGCGCGCTCTTTGTTTGGTGGGGTGGGTGACGCTCTCACCACTCGCTGGCTTCGCTGTGTGGTTTATAGGGCGACACTCACGGCTACATTTGGAGGCCTGTCGGGAGATGTTTAAATCTAGTCGCTTCGGAGTGCCCTTCGATTTTATCTTCATCTCAGCGCTCGCTATCATCGGACTCTCGCCGTTCGCTCTCTGGTTTGACTTTACCGATATTAATCAGCTCTTCGCCGCCAGTATCTCCCTCATCGCGGGGCTTACCTTTCCGCACATCTTCGTGGCTCACGGATTGCGGGAGGTGGTTGAGGGGGAGAAACTATAATCGCGGAGAGAACACGGGCTCTCCAAACGCCTGTTGCCTGAGATCCTCCAGGTGAAGTTTAACTTCATCGGGTAGGTGACTACCTCCACTGCCCGTAAAATCGTTTACGACACTCTCCCGGTAGATCGAAAATGCCCACTTTGACTCAAGAGTGTTGGGGAACTCATGGATGCACTGTTCCAAGTACATCTCGCCCCACCCCTCTGTAAAGAATTGACTCAGCTGGGTATACGCGTAGCCAAGGAGGTAGAGGGCCTTGCGCCGCTGCGGGAGGGAGAGCTTCTGAGTCTCAATCGAGTCGTGGACCAGGGCCGTCCCTCGAAGAAGCGCCACCTCGTCTTGTCTAAAGTCTATGCCCCGCGCGGCCCCCGCGAGGATCAACCTCTCTCCCGCCTTCAGCCCTGAGTTGTCTTTAGAAGGTTTTGCCGAGGCCCACTCCGAGAATCCCCCGACCCATCTCTTCACCGCGCTAGCATCCTCGGCTGGAAGTGGCGCAGAGGTAAGGATCCTTTTAAACACGGCACCTCCCTCCTTTGGGTCTTTTGATACGCGGGTCTCAACCAGGAGAAGGCTTCGTAAGACTTGGCTAAAATGGATAGAGTACGAGGGATCTTGGAGGATCTTTAGGAGCGCCTCTTTTGCTTGAGAGAACTGTCTCGTGGCGAGCAGAAAGCGCGCCCGCTCAAGGGGCTTAAGGGATTGAGCGATCACCTCTTCGTTTGAGTAGTGGCTCTCCACTTTGTAGGTGGCGTGACATGTGAAGCAATCGGTAGGAACTCGTTGAAGTCTCCACCAGGCGTAGGAGGTTTTGCCCTCGCTGAATCGGCGACTCGCGTCATCGAGAAGCTCAGCCAAATTTTTGAGGTTATCCTGGAAGCCAGGGAGAGATTGATACCGGCTAGGAATACCCTCAATAGAGTGAAGGTTTGTGCGTAGCTCTTGGATCAGGGCGCCGACCTCGTCGTGATGTTCGCGGTCGGTAAAAGCCACCTCGTCGACCATATACGGTTGAAGTTCTCGAAGCGGGGTGAGGAGTGAGCGCATTGAGCCGCGCACCTCTTCGGCGGAGGAGTGATAAGAGCTAACAAAGAGCGCGGTTAGTATTAGGCACGTCAGGGAGGGTTTAAGGGGTGTCATAGTCTGCGGAAAATATGGCTACCGAGCGACCCTACCGTTAGAAAGAGGAAAGTGGAGTGATTGGGCGCATGTAATTGTGATTCCTGGGGAGTTTTCGTGGGTTCCCGACTCTTCACAATCGTGACACCTAGGCTGTGGGGTGGTAACCTCCTTGCGGGCTCTTCAGCGGGTCAATAATCGCGAGGGTCGGTCTATTCTTAATGTCTGGGAGCAACCATGTCCGCAGAGGAGATGCCAAAACAGTTCGTTCACCTTGAGGCTGAGGGGAGGATCTCTCAGATGTGGGATGAGCTTAAAGTGTCTCGTGGCTCGGTGGATAAGAGCAAGAAGCCTTTTTGCGTTGTTATTCCCCCTCCGAATGTGACGGGCATCCTCCATATGGGGCACGTTCTGGATAACGTGCCGCAGGATGTAATGACGCGGTGGCATCGGATGCGGGGATACGCCGCTGTTTGGATTCCTGGAACCGACCACGCTGGAATCGCTACTCAGAACGTCGTCAAACGAAAGCTTGAACAGGAAGGGATTAAGATTAGAGACCTTGGGCGTGAGGAGTTCCTCAAGCGAGTTTGGGAATTCAAAGAGAAGCACGGCAGCATAATCATCCAACAGTTAAAGCGCCTCGGGTGCTCATGCGATTGGGAGCGTGAGCGCTTCACGATGGATGACGGGATGATGAAGGCGGTGCTCACCGCCTTTGTTCGGCTCTTTGACAAGGGGCTGATATATCGCGGGAAGCGCATGGTGAACTGGTGCACCGTGTGCATGACAGCTCTCGCTGATGATGAGGTCGAGCACGGCACTCACGGAAGCCACATGTGGCACCTCCGTTACCCGCTCCTTGATAGAAATGATAAACCGACTGATGAAGTGCTCATAGTAGCTACCACCCGGCCTGAAACGATGTTGGGAGACACGGGAGTGGCTGTACACCCCGACGACCCTCGGTACAAATCTATAGTGGGTAGGAAGGTGCTCATCCCAATTCAGAATCGAGCCGTTCCGATTATCGCGGATGAGTTCGTTGATCCCACGTTCGGAACGGGTGTCGTAAAGCTTACGCCAGCCCACGACCCGAACGATTATCAGGCAGGCTTAAAACACGGCCTCCCGCTTGAGGTTGTCATCGGAGACGACGGTAAGATGACCGAGGCCGCCGGCGCGGCATATGTCGGCCTCGACCGGTATCAAGCCCGTAAGAAAGTTGTCGCGGATCTTGAGGCGCTCGGCGCTATGGAGAAGATCGAGAAGCACTCTCACGCTGTAGGGGAGTGTTACCGGTGTAAGAGCGTTCTTGAGCCTAAGGTATCCGATCAGTGGTTTGTGAAGATGCGGCCCCTGGCGGAGAAAGCCAAGCAGGTGGTGCTCGACGAGAAATTAGCGATCATTCCTGACTCGGAGAAGCACGATTACTTTCACTGGATGGATACGATTCAGGATTGGTGTATCTCACGGCAGTTGTGGTGGGGGCACCGAATTCCCGTTTACTACTGTGACTCGTGTGAGCATGTGAGCGCGAACGTTATTGCTCCATCCTCGTGCGATAAGTGCGGAAACAAGCACCTACGGCAAGATGAGGATGTTCTTGATACGTGGTTCTCGTCGCAACTGTGGCCATTCTCAACGCTGGGGTGGCCGGATAAGACGGAGGAGCTCTCCTTCTGGTATCCGAATACCTGGCTAATGTCGGGGCGTGACATCCTCTTCTTTTGGGATGCCCGCATGATTATGGCGGGTCTTGAGCTGCTGGAAGAGATCCCTTTCAAGACCCTTGTACTGCACGGACTCGTGAGAGATTCCCAAGGGCGCAAGCTCTCCAAGTCTCTTGGCAACTCCCCCGATCCCCTTGAGCTCTTTGATCAGTACGGAACCGACGCCGTGCGCGTGGCTATAGCTCTGAACTATCCGATGGGGCGTCAGGATACCAAGCTTAATGATGAGGTATTTAAATCAGGGCAGGCACTTGTCATTAAACTGTGGAACGCTACGCGACTGCTCCTCGGCAATCTTGGGGGCGAAAAGGTCGCCTTTAACTCAGGAAAACTTAATCTCTCGGCCTTGGAGGATTCTTGGATAATATCCCGTCTGGGAGAGGTAATTAAGACTCACGATGAGTACCTCGCGAAGAGCGATATCGTGCACGCTGTTGGCGCAGTGAAGAGCTTCTTCTGGGATGACTATTGCGACTGGTATCTAGAGATAATCAAGACCCGTTTATGGGCAGGCGGAGAAGCGAAGCGCTCGGCGCTTGAGGTCGCGCTCGTGTGCCAGCGAACAATCTTAAAGCTCCTCCACCCGTATATGCCGTTTGTCACAGAGGAGCTGTGGCAGATCCTCGCGAAGGAGGGGATATCGGACGGCGCCGAGCAGGGCGATAGTCGATCGATAGCGCTCTCGTCGTGGCCACAAGCCGACCTTTATCGTAAGGACAGTTCCGCTGAGGCTCAAATCGGACTCATGGCTTCGATCGTTCGGGGAGTGCGCGACGTGAAGCAGAATCTAAACGTTTCGCTCAAGGCGCCCCTTCCCCTGAAGCTCCTCTTCTTGAGCGAGGGAGCTCGTATGAATTTTGAACCAGTGCGCTCTGTGACCAAAACCATAGGGGGTATCAGCGATTTTGGTGAGCATGGCGGCGGGGCCGCTCCGGCTGGTTACGTTCCCTTTAAGTTCGACGGAGGAGTAGGGTATCTCGCCCTTCCGCCGGATATCGACGCTAAGGATATCGCGAGTAAGCTATCGGCGAGGATTGAAAAGCTTCAGAAAGCTCTCGCTGGTATCGAACGGAATCTGTCGAATACCGACTTCGTCGCTAACGCGCCGGCCGCTCTCGTTGAAGAGACTCGTGGTAAGGCGAACGAGCTTCAGGAGTCGATATCAAAGCTCGATGACTTCAGGAGATCGTTGCAGTAAGATAGGGGCGATACATTCAGTAACACGTGAGGACACAATGTCAGACTCAAAGGTAAAAATCACAGTGCGCAACAACGGCCCACTTCGAATAGAGGGGGGTGATTTCGAGCTGTGCGATGGCTCGGGGCAGGCCTTTAACCTAAATGGGAGGAGCGCCATCTCGATCTGTCGGTGCGGGGCCTCAAAGAATCAGCCCTTCTGCGATGGATCTCACGGCGCGTGCCAGTTTCAGTCAGAGGTTAAAGCTATTGAGTTGCCGCCGAAATAGCTCGCCTCGGGCTCCTTCCTCTGAGCGTGCAAAACAACACGCTCCCATGAGGGTGGTATTTCAGCGTCCTCTCCACAAGGAGCTATTCGGGGAAACGAAGGGGGAGTTGCTGATAGAGGTGGTGGAAGTAGCCCCTCTAAAGAGAAAAGTAGCCCCTCTACAGAGAAAAAGTAGCCCCTCTACAGAGAAAGTAGCCCCTCTACAGAGAAAATAAAGGCTTTTGGCCTACCGGCCAAAACCCGCGGCGAAAACGTTATCGCCTAAAAGCCGATCCTCCGCTTTTTATGCTGCTCGATGGGCTTCTCAAGTTGTGCGATTAGAAATCGAATCTCTTGCAACTCCTGCTCATGCTCTGAGAATCCCTGAGCGAAGCGTTTCTCTATATCTTGCAGTCGCCGCTTTAGCTCTCCGTGTTCGGCGAGCATAGTCCTCATACGAATGAAGGTTCGTACGACGATAATACTCGCATGAATCGCGACATTGCTACTTAGGACGTTAGCGGACATGACGGCGCCATGCTCCGTGAACACATAGGGACGGTAACGACGACCACCTTTTGCTCCATTTGAGGTCGCAATTTGCGACCTCAAACTCCCAACCTCTTGAACTTCCAGTTGAAACATGAAGTCATCGGGGAAGCGGTCGCGATTTCGTTTAACCTGCTCATTGAGTCGCTTCGTTGAGACCCCGTACAGTCGAGCAAGGTCGTGGTCGAGAATGACCCGCTGTCCACGAATGGTGAGAATGGAGCCTTCAATACTATTGAATGTGTCTTGTTCCATCTAGCTTGTAATCGAGATTGAACGGTAAAAGTCGCGTAGCCGAGGGTAAAGGGGCAACAATGAAAGCCAGCGGAGGGCTCCGCACCCGCGGCTGTTCCTCTGTACCCGGGCTACCATACGAGCGGGAAGGCGATCGACTAGAATAGCCAGCGACAAGGCAGCACGGCGATCAGTCCCCCGTGACTAATACCAGTGGTTAAAATGGATCTTCAGATACACGTATGCTCGGCGAACCGGAGATCGCAAAGATCAAGTAGATAGAAAGCCTAGCGGCCAAGCGTATTAGCTCGCCTCGGGCTCCTTGGGCTGTGCGTTTATCTCCACTCTTACGCGTCGATGTGCGCTGCTGAATACTTCTCCAGAATCTTTTCAGAAGCTGCGGCGGTCGGCTGAGAAACTCTCGTCCCGCCTGAAAGGTTGTTCGGTTTCGCAAGGGCGATAAGGGAAACACCGCTACCACATACTTTTGTTAGGATCGGATCGAGGTGCTTCAGGATCGGTACGAGCTTATCAAAGTTTTTGGTATCGCTCGATCGAAGTGTTCGGCGGCCCCTGATCTTACCGGCCCACCACCATCCGACGGCACCAACGAGATTGTGAGAGATAAGGGTATCAACCACGAAACCCGAGGCTCTCAGCACTCGTTGCACCTCCTCTTTGGTGTACCGGCGAAAGTGTCCGAGGTCCTCATCCAGCCCGCTGTAGATAGCTGGGTTAGCGGGCACAAGGAGCACAAGCGTGCCGCCAGGCTTCAGGATCTCCCGTATATTTTTTAGGGCCTGCTCATGGTCGGAGATGTGCTCAAGGACATTAGAGCAGATGACCGTATCGAATTTTTCTGTTTGCAGGGTCTCAGGAGGTGGGTTCTCAGCATTCCACACCTGTGTCGTAAGCCTCGAATCGTGCCCGAAACGGTCCTTTAAAACAGCCAGCGAGCTCGCTTGAAGATCAGTAGCCACCACCGATTTCACATGGCTTCGGGATAGAACTTCACTGATGATATTCCCTATACCGGATCCAACCTCAAGAACCCTTTCGCCGATCGCGGATTCCGCTCGCTCACAAATCCAGGCGTTGTACCTGTGTGCGTTTTCAAAGGCCTCAAGGGTATCGACTCCCACATCAGGCTCGGGTGGGGGAGAAACAAGTACCTCGCGGATCGCCTTCGCGTCCTTGACGAATGAGCGGTCGAAAAGCGAGTACCGTATAATGTGACCAAGAGCGGCGACGCCGTCTTTCCACGTTATCTTCTTGCCCTCCGCGTAGGAGCGTCCGTAGTAACGAATTGGGACCTCGTACACACAACATCCGATGCGCGCGACCTTGGCGGTTACCTCAGGCTCGAAACCAAAACGCTCCGAGCGTAGCTCAATATTTTGGAGGATCTGGCGCTTAAACGCTTTGTAGCACGTCTCCATGTCAGTGAGAGTAAGGTCAGTGAAAATATTTGAGAGAAGGGTAATCACCTTATTTCCGATCATGTGTCGAAAGTAGAGAACGCGGTGCTCCATGTATAAAAAACGGGAGCCATACACGACGTCGGCCCGACCGCAATCGATCGGATTTAGCAGCGCCTCATAATCCCCGGGGTCGTATTCGAGGTCGGCATCCTGAACTATGATCACATCTTTCGTCGCTGCGGCGAATCCAGCTCGAAGAGCGGCGCCTTTTCCGCAATTTTTTGGTTGGTAGATGACCCGAACGAGCGGATCATTCTCGAATTCACGTAGGATCTGTCGGGAGCCATCAGTGGAGAAATCATCAACGATGATGATCTCCTTTTCGCGGGGAGTCTCTTTAACTCTCTGCACGATCTCACGGATCGTTTTGCGCTCGTTAAAAACAGGAATGACAACGGTGATTGATGCTTGCCCGGGCTGCATGCTTTTGTTCCCCTAAAGGTGAGACTCCTTTGACCATAGCCCCCTAATCAGCATCCGACAAGTTCCCGAAATGATTGATCTTAGTTGGGGCCGGAGGTTTCTCTGGTTGCTTATCTAGTGGGTCGCTCCTCTAAAGAGATGCCCGAAGAGAGCCAATCGAATCGCTTTAAATCGCAATAAAAATGGGGGTTTAGCGGGGCCCTAAAGGAGAGGAGTAGAGCTCAAAGGAGCGACTATTGGGGCAAGACCTTCCCGAGCGCTCCATTTGATGTCGCCACGTAGATCTCTCCATCGCCGCCCTGACCGACCGCGACTATCTCACCAGTCGCGATAGCAAGGGCTCCTCTTTGCCACGTCCCGTTTCGCCGCGCGAGGTAATTGAGGGTCTTTGAGCCTGTATCTCCGAAGATGAAGCTACCTTGAAGGGCAGGGAAGAGCTTACCGTTGTAGGTAAAGCCCCCGACTAGGTGTGATGAGGGGGCGCTCCGATATTCAAATAGAGGGGGAGTAAACTCTCTACCCTCACACGATGCGGCGAGGCATCGGGATCCCTCCATCAAGTTCCATCCGTAGTTGCCCCCTCGGTCAAGGAGATTTATCTCCTGTTGGTCTTGTCCCGAGTCGATCACGATCGCCCTTTTTGAGACCGGGTCAAAGGAGATGTGAATTGGGTTTCGCACGCCAGAGGCCCATATCTCAGGAGCCGAGGGATCGGTGTTTTTAGCGTACGGGTTATCAGACGGGATCTTGTAGCGAGTCGGATCAGAGATGTCCAGCCGCAAAACTTTGCCGAAGAGAGAGTCTAGCCTCTGAGCCAGGGATGGAGAGCCTTTCCTGTTGGGGCTATCTCCGAGGGCTAGGTAGAGGTACCCCTCGGGGCCAAAGGCGAGTGCGCTCACGTGAAGGTGTGGGTTTGGTTGCACAACTTTCAATACAACCGAGAGCTCATCTTCGTCGGCGGTCTTTGACTCAGAAGTAGGAAAACGACCTACGATCGTGTCTCCCTGTTTGTCCGTGTAGCTTACATACACCTCACGAGATGAGGTGAAGTTTGGGGGGAAGGCGATGCCTGAGAGGCCCGGATTTTCGCCCGGAGATAAGATAGCCTCGATATCGAGGAGGTCCTTTTTCGCGATCTTACCGTTGTTGATAATCCTGACGTGGCCCCGACGTTCCACTACTACAAGTTGAGAGGGTTGGTTGGGGAGCGCTGTTATCTGAACAGGCTCCTGAAGCCGCCCCATGAGCGCTTTTATGGTCGCCGTTGGGACGGTGGTGACCGGTTGGGCCACGCTTTCTCGGCTTAGGGTGACGATGCCCACTAAGCAGGCCCCGGCGAAAGTGAGGCGAGGCGCTCTCAGTGGGCTAAACAGGAGCCTCTGGCAACGCGCGAGGATAGATGGGCGTTGATGATCGGCCGTTTCTGAACCCCTCACCAACTATCCACCTCCCAACGCTGACGCTATCGACTCGCAGATGTAATCAACATTCTTATGATTGATGGCGGCGACGCAGATTCTACCGCTATCTAAGCCGTAGACGTGATGACGCTCGCGCAAGGTCTTCATGACTTCAACGGAGAGTCCCGAATACGAGAACATTCCGCGCTGCTTTAGAATGAAGGAGGAGTCGCGGTGGGGTAGAGCCTCTTTAAGTCTTTGAGCGAAGAGGTCGCGCATCTCAAGGATACGGCGGCGCATCTCTTCCAGCTCTCTCTCCCAAAGTGGTCGTAGCTCCGGATGATTGAGTATTATCGCCACGAGCTGAGCTCCGTATGAGGGAGGGCTTGAATAGAGGGTGCGCACTACCCGCTTGAGTTGGCTGAGAACCGCCGCGGCCTCTTTTTGTGATCCAGTTACGACCGAAATTCCCCCAGCTCGCTCACGGTAGATCGAGAAAGACTTGGCGAAGGAGTTCGCCACGAGGAAGGTGAGGCCTCGATCAGCGAACAACCGAATCGGCTTTGAATCCGAGGTGATCCCCTGAGAGAAACCTTGGTAGGCAAAATCGATAAAAGGGATCAGATCTCGTTGCGCGCAGATCTCTACCACCTCCGACCAGGTGTCCTCATCAAGGTCAACTCCGGTCGGATTGTGGCAGCAGGCGTGTAATAGAACGGCCGAGCGTGGCTTGAGGCTTCGTAGCGTCGTCAACATATCTCCCGCGCGGAGGCCATTCGTTGTAGGGTCATAATACGGGTAGGTTTCGACTTTAACGCCAGCGCCTTCAAAGAGGACGCGGTGGTTCTCCCAACTTGGGTCACTGACGTACATGACCGAGTCAGGAGCGACGCGGCGGATCAACTCAACGCCGAGGCGTAAAGCGCCACTGCCACCGACAGATTGGAGTGTGACCACGCGTTTCTCTTTGAGAGCGGCGGAATCTTTTCCGAAGAGAAGTTCCTGATTAGCCGCAATGAACGAGGGGGCTCCATCAATTGGGAGGTAGGTCTTTGAATCCTCCTGAGAAGACCAGATCTGAGCGGCCTTAAGCACTGATTCAAGAACGGGTATCTTCCCCATCGCGTCCTGATAGACGCCCACACCGAGATTAACCTTACTGGTAGCGGGGTCGTTCTTGAACGCCTCTGTTAGGCCGAGAATCGCGTCAGGTGGCGCCGAGGTAACTTCAGAGAAAAACGAGGAGCCCATACATCTCAAAAAAATTAGTAACGTCCTGCCGAAGGCTATCACAGGGGCTAGCGGGGGGCCACACTGCTCACGAGGTGGCGCCTCTCTCGTTAGAGTAATCGAGGGTTTATGGATGAGGAGCATTAAAAAGACGCGCGGGCGAAGAGAGTTGTGTTAACGGCTCGCTAGAGGTGCGCTCTCCGCTGACCTGTTTTTTTGCTCCCTCGAGAAGCGGGCGTGTCAGGCCATGACCGCGGATGTTTAAGGTTGTTTCCGATTGTTGCAGGGAGGCCGGGTTCGTTCAGGTACGAGGAACTCGTACCGAGGGCAGTTTAGGGAGTTTTTTTAGGGGGTATTCGGAACACTCTTGATGCAGTCAGGCGCGAATGCGCGACTGAATTATAGATGGCTAATACCGCGTTAAACATACCCGCTCAAGAAGATGAGTACGTAAAGGAGTGTCCGGATCGGACTGCGTTCAGGAGGGAGCGAGCGATTCTCCTTGATCTCGCCGGGCTAAGCGGCGTTCCGACTTTGCTCTCTCACGATGAGCGGACTCGCATCCTTCGGCTATCAGATGCGGGGGAAGACCTGATCCAACTTACCCAAGATAAGAGGCATGTCTTTAGTGTCTCACAGGTGAGACAGGTTTTAAGGGGCATCCTTGAGGGATTGCAAACGATGCATGCCAAAGGGATCTATCACTACGATGTGACTCCGCGAAACGTGTGCATACAAGGGGATCTCTCGGGCAGTTTTAAAGTTACTTTGGTTGATTTCGGCTTAAGTTTTTCGCGCAATAAGATACCGGAAGCCTACAGAACGCAGCGGGTAGGAACTCCGTCGTGCCTCAGTCCGGAGCACATCGCCATGAAGCCCGAATTGGGAGAGGCGGCTGACGTATTTTGCGCGGGGCTCACGATACTTCAGTTGATCGATGGTGGTGGTGAGGTTCTATCAAGAAGTCTCGGTAAGATAGAGCCCCAGGTTATGGAAGCTCACAGGAATGTGCCCGAGCGTATGAGGAATGGTGAGCCGATACCCTCAGATCTGCAGGTTCTTCTGAAGATAATGTTGAACCCCGACCCGGAGTATCGCCGAAGCCGCCTCTGTCTCGCCCTGTTGGGTGAGTGAGCCGCCCCAAGAGCTAGAGATCTCTCTCAATCCTTAAAACGGAACTATCTCCAATACCCAACCGCTCGGCCAAGGCGCGATGTTGGAATATCTCGATCCGGTCACGGCCAGATGGCATCGATGTGTGTCCCTCTACGTCTAGTCGAGGGGCTTTAATCCCTAAGCCAAAGGTTTTTTTGCTCTGAAAGACGCGAGCCTCATCCCAGAGACCAGCGTCGATAAAACTCTTAAGTGTTGAGGCGCCTCCCTCCACAATGAGAGATATTTGTGCCGCTTGGAAGAGAGACGAGAGGATATGCTGAGGAACCGAACTCGCGGGTGAGAGGAGTTTATAGTGGACACGGCCCTCAGAACCTTCTCGCCGAGAATTAAAAACCCACGTCTCACTCTCTTTGGAAAAAAGGGCGTGAGCGCGAGGAATCGTCAGCTCGCGATCAATCACTATCCTGAGAGGATTCGTTCCCTCAACGTGCCTAACTGTCAGCTCGGGATTATCGATACGGGCTGTATTGGCGCCAACGAGGATACTCATTTCGTTCGCTCGCCAGCGGTGAGTAGTGCGCCGAGAGAACTCGCCGCTAATCCACTTTGATGATCCATCGGGGCGGGCGATAAATCCATCAGCGGTTTCGGCCCACTTTAGAATCACGTAGGGGCGCTTTAGTTTGTGAAAGAGGATGAAGCGGCGATTGAGCATTACGCACTCGCGCTCTTTGACACCTTCGATGACAGAGATGCCGGCGTCGCGTAGCTTTTGAATCCCTGAACCAGAGACCTTTGGATTGGGGTCCTTGCACCCCACGACAACGCGCTTAAGACCGCTCGCGATTAGGGCGTCGGCGCACGGCGGGGTCTTGCCAACGTGTGAGCATGGCTCCAACGTTACGTAGAGGGTCGCCCCCGAGAGGAGCTCTCGGTTTTCCACCTCCCTAAGAGCGCGAACCTCGGCGTGCGGTCCCCCGTAGACCTGGTGGAAGCCCTCTCCGATGATGATGTTGTTGTGCGCAATCACCGCGCCCACCATCGGGTTTGGCATGACCGCGCGCCCACCTTGAGACGCAAGCTCAAGAGCGCGCTCCATGAAGGCTGGTTGGATATCCATATTCATTCATTACCATGTGTTGCCTCGCGGAGGGTACCCTATGACGCTTCAATTGTGCGGACTTTATTCATGACCACCCCTCCCAGGTCGTGTAGAGTGGTAGATGTGACCGGTGGGTGGTGGTGTCACGTTCCGTGCAATGAATAAAAAGATTAACAGTCAGATAGAGAGTAATCCTGAGGTGGTGTGGTCACCATCATCCGGCTTGATCGAAAAGAGCGAGCTCGTGCGATTTATACGCTCTCTTGCGCTTGAATCTCTCGGTTCCTTCGCCTCGTTTGAGGCGCTGCACGGATGGGCGGTCGCGAATCCCGATGTATTCTGGCCGCGCCTCATGCGGTTTCTTGAGGTCCGTGGTGAGGGGGGCCTGGACCGAGTGTGGGATGACCAAACGGGGCCGACCCCTCTGGCCAAGAGGTGGTTCCCCGATTTCAAGCTTAACTTCGCTGAAAATCTTTTGATGGGCGGCGACGAAGAGATCGCGATCGCGGCGTGGAGCGAGGGGGCCAACCAGCGGCATTTGACCCGAGGAGAAGTGCGAGAGCAGGCGCTCTCATTCGCCGCATACCTGGAGTCTCTCGGAATTGGCTCTGAAGCTCGAGTGTTCGCGTATCTGCCAAACATCCCTGAGGCCGTGGTGTGCATGCTCGGAGCGGCCGCCATCGGGGCTACGTGGTCTAGTTGTGGCACTGACTACCAGTTTGATGGTTTGCTCTCCCGAGTTCAGCGGGTAGCCCCGACCGTTTTTGTCTCCGCCACATCCTATCTCTGGCGAGGGGCTCGGGTCGATCTCTCCGATATGATCCGTCGGGTCGTGAGGGAGACCCCTTCAATTAAGCACCTCGTCCTTATCACCGAGGATGTGAATGAGGCGCGTGGCGCTCGCTCCGAGTTCAACGACCTCGAGAGCGTCGCCACGTTGAATTCAATTCTTTCGCTAGGTAAGCGCTCCACCGCATTACACAAGTTCCCATTTTCACACCCGCTGTACGTGATGTTCTCATCCGGCACTACTGGTGCCCCCAAGGGTATCGTTCATAGCGCCGGTGGTACGCTCCTTGAGCACAAGAAGGAGCATGTTTTGCACAGTGATATTCGGCCAGGGGATCGTTTGTTCTATCAAACATCGACGAGCTGGATGATGTGGAATTGGATGGTCTCAGCGTTGGCCTCAGCCGCCACGATCGTTCTGTACGACGGTGACCCGCTCGTTGAGGACGGAGCGATCTTGTGGCGTCTCGCTGAAGAGGAGCGAGTTACTCATTTTGGCACCAGCGCCGCCTTTCTCGGCGCGATGGAGAAGAGGGGAATTGAGCCGAAACGACACCACTCCTTCAGTGAGCTCCGAGCGGTGCTCTCAACGGGCTCAACGCTCTACCCATCACAGTTTGATTTTATCGCCTCGGCCATCAAGCCCGTCTGGGTTCAGAGCATCTCCGGTGGGACTGATATTATAGGTTGTTTTGGTCTTGGTTCTCCCATAAAGAGTGTCGTTCGAGGCGAGGTGCAAGCGAAGAGCCTCGGTTATGATGTACGCGTTTACGATGCCACTGGCTCGCGTGTAGTTGAGGAGGAGGGCGAGTTGGTGTGCGCGAACGCAGTGCCTTCGATGCCGATACATTTCTTGAACGATCCGAGTGGAGACGCTTATCGGAGCGCGTACTTCTCAGAATTCCCTGGGGTATGGAGGCATGGGGATCTGGTTAAGGAGACACGAGCGGGAGGGTTGGTGTTTCTCGGCCGCTCTGATGCCACTCTGAAGCCCGCTGGGGTGCGAGTCGCCACAGCCGACATCTACGCCGCGCTCCACAAGGTGCCGGAGGTTTCTCAAGCGATGGCTGTTGGGTACGTTCCCACGAGTGAGAGCGGTGAAAAGATAGTTCTCTTTGTAGTGCTTGGCGCCGGGGGCCGGCTAACCGACACGATTGAGGATAGGATTCGTGATACCCTCCGCCTCTCCAATGTTTTTTATGTGCCAGCGCTTATCATCCAAGCTCCTGAATTGCCGCGCACAACGAACAACAAACTCTCTGAGCTATCGGTGAAGAGGGTGTTGCGAGGCGAAGAGCCAGGAAATGTCGGTGCCCTCGGCAATCCAGCTGCTCTTGAGTTTTTTCGGGGGGAGGCTCTCTCCCTGGTTAGATCTAAGCTCGGATAGCTTTTAAGCCTCAACGAAAAGTTCCGGAGTGGCCTCTTGGCTAATACTTGAGCGATCTTTGCTCAGCCAGTCAACGCGATTTTTCCCTGATATCGCGCGATTAAGTTTAGCCATAATCGCCCCGCGCACTTCCGCTGATATGACTTGATCCTTTCCGACCCACGAAGGCGTCTTCTCGGGGATCTCGCCCGTCTCCATGTACGAATCGATAAGCGCTTCGGCCATACTAAACGGTACGCCGTAAAGGGCATTAGGAGTGTGTTGGTGATTCTTCGCGGCGGCCGCGACATACTCTATCGCCATAGAGTGGTTGAAGCCCATCCGCTCCAGGATAATCGCCGCGATCTGAATGTTATTGGTCTGCCACGTTTTCTCCTCGTACCCGATGTCGAAGGGGAGATCCTTGCTCTTCAGGTGGATTCGGTAGTCTTTAAAGCCTCGGCGGTTTTCACGAAGGAAGGGGGCGAAGGCGAGGTACCTGAGTCCGCGCGATAGCAGACCAAAGCCGAGGCCTATCTCTGGGACGTGGATGCCGATCCTTCCCCCGATAGTGAGAGCCTCAAACAATGGGTTCTCCACGTAGGCCCAATCGTCCTTGTCCGTTTTTCGACCAAGATTTCGTGAGAGATAGCAGTAGGCCAAAATGACCGCGTGCTCAAAGGGAGAGTAGGCCGCGAAAAATTCGCGCGCGTCGATGAGCTTTCCGGGAACGAACACATCAGGGCGGTACTCCTTCGTTACAAAGTAGTAGGTCGCTTTGATCGTTTCATTTTTTAGCAAGCGAACGATATGGTTCTCGGCGGAGAGGGGAAGGGTGCTTGAGCCAAGCTCATAGTGATGCATCAGCAAACGAATACCTTCAGAAAAATTCGCGGCTACCGCGCCAAAGGGACGGAGGAGATCCTCAGCCGCCTGCCAACCCAGACGCGCTTCGTTGTCGATTGCTCCGATCCGATTTTGCTCTGCCATGATGAATCTCCAAAGTCTATCGTTGTGTTAGAACCTTAACGAGCGGTGTAAACAACGCGCCAAAGCTAGAATCGTCAAAATCGGTCAGTTTCTTTATAGCGCAAGGATTCTCCAGTCGGGTTGGGATGTTAGGGAGCCGCGGCGCTTAACGTTCCCCGGCTCGCGCCACGTTCAGAGGTGGTGCGAATGGCTGCGGTTCTCTGAGCAAGAAAGGAGACGGATAAAATTCTCGCGGGCCTTTTAGGTGATACTCCCTTCTTAGGCGCTCGATGATAGAGCGCTCATCAGGTGTTTATTGTGGTGCCCTGGGGCGCTCGACAATAGCTCTCGACGATAAGCATCGAATGAAGTTGAATGTGGAGGCTGTTCGACGCCAGGTGGCGCGCGACTTTAAGCGCAGCTTGATGTGCCACGTTCACGATGAAGAAGTTTCTACAGGCCCCCTTTTATTTAGTAAGTGTGGCGTTCGCCCTAAACGTCGCGTACGTCCTGTGGATAATCCTCTTTCACCTCGATTTCCTGCAGATCGATACCGCGGGGCACATGGCCGGAGCGATGAGTCTCTTGAGAGTTGGGTTGCACGGTTATCAAGACCAGTTCTTTCAGGGCTACGTTCAGAACCTCTTCTATCCCCCCCTTGAGGATTTCGTTTTAGCAACGGCTTACGTGGCGAGTGGTTACAAACATTTACTCGCTTTTAAAATTTACTTAGTGGCGATCACCTCGTTTTTTTGTTTTTCGCTCTGGAGTCTCTCAAGGGTGTTTAGGTCCGAGCTAGCGCGTGTCTTCGTGCTCCTTGTATTTATTTTTCTTGCGAATATCCAAAAGACAAACCTGACCCTGTATCAGGGACTCTCATTCTGCGATCTCCTCATCACTGGACTTTCAAGCCAGGTGCTGGCAGGCGGGTTTTTCTTTCTCTTGATAAGGGAAGTAATGAGAGCGAAGCGTATCGATGTGGTTGGATTCCTTCTGGCCGCCACTGTTCTCTCGCACATTGTTATTGGTTTGGTGGCGGCGATCCTTGTCGGAGCTTTCCTTGTTCACGAGAGAGGGCTCTACGCGTGGGCACGCATCGGGGTGTGGGCTCTCACTACTTCTTTTTTCTCCGTGCCATTCCTTTTGATGAGAGAATATCTAGTTTCGTCGAGCCTCACTGTCTTTGATCCCGGTAGGGCTTTGGTGTTTGCCGCGGTTGGGCTTGTCTCCTTCTGGCGGGATCGGAGGATACGATGCATCCTCTCCGTCGCTTCGTCTCTTCTCTTGGCGGTGGTGCTAAGTGGTGCCCCGTACGCGCCACCCAGGACTCATTTTGAGCCAGGCGTACTTCTGAGAGAGGTGTTCGATTTTAAGCTCCCCGCCTTCCATTACTATCGCCTAGGGATGCCGGCCCTCTATCTTGTCGTGGTGGCTATGGGCCTTCAAATCGAGCGGTGGGGCTCAATGCGGGTGGCGCGTCACCGGGTCCTTGCTCTGGTATACTGCGCGGTTGGTCTCTGGGTGGTATGGGGCGAGGTTGGTGGAAAGATTCAGAGATATTCGCGATCACGACCACCCTCGCTTGAGTCTATGAGCGTGGAGGCGTCATTCGATCCGCCGTGGAAGGAAGGAGACGGGCTCCCACGGACGTGGTTTATTGAGAGCTCCCGGGCCATAGATTTTGGACTCGAATCGTATCTCTCTCTAACCCAACCGAATTTTTTCGTTAGTAAGGGTCTACTGTGGGAGAGCTCCCGGAACACAACCGTAAACGCCTCCTATTTGGCCACTCTCTTTGGTCCGCCAACCATCCTCGATTACTTCTATTTCTACGGGTTTGACTGTGAGGCTCGAGCTTGTTTGCTGGACATGATGGCGAGGGATCAGGGATTGCGGTGGATGGTGTACCCTTCTGACGCGCCACCTGGATACATGGGCCGCGAGAACCGGGAATGTATGAGGACGCTCCTTGAGCGTGGAACGCCTGAGATGTCATTTGAGCCTGAGGGGTCAGTGGATGTTGAGGGGACGCGTTATCAGGCGCTCCGCATGCGGCCACGCAGCGCCGAAGCTGAGTTAGGGAGGCAGTTTGTTGAGGTGATTGAGCCCGCGAGCTTGCGGTTCTACTCCGATCGGGGAGGGCGTGAGTATTTTGTTCCCCTCCTGAATGACTACTTCGGCTCGTGCGTGAGGAGTAAGACTCTCCCTACGACGGTTTTTGTGAGAGAGGAGTGGGAGTCCGCGCTGACCGCTCTCCTCGGGGATCGCGTTGGGAGCTCTCAAGATGTGGAGACGGTGGCCCGTGGAGCGCGGCTTTCCCCTGGTCACTACACTATTAACCTTGGTGGCGCGAATGAACCTTCACTCTTGCGTGTGAAGCTGAACTACTTCCCCGGTTTTCACTTAAGGGACTCTCTTGGTAGAGAGCTTCCGATCTTTGAGGGGCTGAGCGGAATGGTCGCATATGGGTCCGGCGAGCTCTCGCTTGACTACGAGCGACCATTCGAATTTTATCTGGCGTACGCCCTATCGATTTTCGCGGTGTGTGTCTTGGGAGCTTCGTGGATGAGAGGGCGGAGATCGCCTCGCAAACCGGGCTCTCTACGATAGTCCTGATCGCTCGAGAAGGGCTTTCGGGTTTGGATCTCTACCCATGAACTCACGGAAGAGATCGCCCGGGTCGCTCGTATCTCCACGACTCAGGATCTTTTCACGGAATTCCAGACCGGTCGTCGGATTCATGAAGCCCTCTCTCTGAAACCGAGAAAAGGCGTCAGCGTCAAGAACCTCCGCCCACTGGTACGAGTAGTATCCAGCCGCGTAACCTACCGGTGAGCTGAAGAGGTGGGTAAAGCTGGTAATCATGCCGTAGGTGGCGGGAAGTGGTAGCGCTGAGAAAGCGTTGAGTTGCTCCCTGCAATAATCGAGCACGGCCCCGTGCGACTCCCGGGAGTAGACGCGATGAAGGTTGAGATCCACCGTTGAGAACCCAAGTTGTCGCATCATGAGAGACGCGCTTCGAAAGTTCTTAGCCTTGGTCATCTTCTGGAATAGCTCCTCAGGGAGCCTCTCGCCGGTCACGTGATGGGCGGCGAATAGATCAAGGGAGTCACGCTCCCAGCACCAATTCTCAAGGATTTGGGACGGCAACTCAATAAAATCCCAGGCAACGCCGTCCATGCTTAAGCTTCGAAGCTCGGTGCGTGAGCAGAGGAGATGCATCAAGTGTCCGAATTCGTGAAAAAGCGTCACAACCTCATCGTGCGTGAGAAGTGATGGGGATTGCGCGGTGGGAGGTGTAAAGTTACCCGCGATGAGTCCCACGTGGGGCAGCGGATCGTTGTGCGTCACGTGAGTGATGAACCCATTCATCCACGCGCCGCCCCGCTTATTTTCACGCGGGAAGAGATCCACGTAAAAATGCCCGAGCAGCTCGCTACTTTTCGAATCGTACGCTGAAAACGTCGTCACCTCTTTGTCCCAGGTTTCGAGATCGCGATTTTCGCGCAGGGAGATTCCAAAAGTCTTGTTGATGATTTGAAAGAGCCCATTCAGAACTTTTGGCAGGGGAAAATAGGGGCGCAGCTCCTCCTCATCGAAGTCATAATGCGCGAGCCGCATCTTCTCCGCATAGTAGGAGAGGTCCCACGGCTCCATTGTATCCGGGCTCTCTTTCAACTCGGAGCGAACGAAGTTTTTAAGCTCCTCCTGATCGCGCCGAAAATGGCCCTCGATTTGAGCCCGCATATCAGACACGAATTTCATCGCCTGTTCGCCTGACTTGGCCATCCGATCCGCTAAGACGAGGTCGGAAAAATCCTTGAAGCCAAGCAGCTTCGCTTTCTCGGAACGGAGTTCAAGGATCCGGTAGAGGTTCTCCACGTTGTTAAACGCGCCAGATGCGCAACGGGTGTTGTGGGCTCGGTAGAACGTCTCCCGCAACGCCCGGGAATCCGCGTACGTCATAATGGCTATCAGGCTAGGCCCCTGAAGAGTGAACCGCCAGCCCTCACGCCCCTTCGCCGCGGCGAGCGAGCGCCCCATCTCCCGGGCGCTCTGCGGGAGTCCCGCTAGATCTGCCTCGTTTGTGGTAACGAATTCAAACTCGTTCGTGGCATCAAGCACATTCTGTGAGAACGTATTCGTTACCTGAGCGAGCTCTGTGTTTATCGCCGCTAAGCGAGCCTTCTTATCTGGTGGTAAATCAGCTCCACTTCGCCTGAAGTCGTCGAGCGTCTTTGTCAGAAACCGCTTCTTTTCGCCACTGAGCGCCCGCGCCTCAGGTGTTTCCGCGAAGCTTTTGAGGGCGCTCCACAGCCCCTCATCGAGCACTATCTTGGACTTGAACTCACTGACCTTAGGGAGCACCGCGTTGTACTCCGCTCGCCACTCATCTGTGGTGGCGACCGATTCGAGGTGAGACACCAACCCCATGGCATAGTCAAGAGAGAGGCCGAGGTTATCAAGCGCCCTCATGGTGTTTTCAAAGGTCCGTGGACCTGGCGCGTTCTTGATAGCTTCTAGCTCCGCGGAGGCGTTCTTGAGAGCGAGGTCGATGCTTGGCTGTATCTCCGCGGCGGAGAACTGATCAAATGGAATCTCGCCCGTTCGATTGAGGAGGGCAAAGGCTTCGATCCGCGGCGAGCTGGTGTGGGTATGTGAAGTCGACGTCATAGTTTTAAAAGTTTACTGACTCCTCAGTAGTTCGTCAAAATAAAGCTTGCGGAGTTTGACGCTTGTGTTTGGGTGCGCCTTGCGTGTTGAATAGATCTCGGGAACAAGAGTACGGTAGGGGTGTGGAGAAGTAGAGATCATGGAGCGATTCGACTTTCTTGTAATCGGCGGGGGAATAGCCGGGTTGAGTTACGCTCTTAAAGTCGCTGAGCACGGCTCAGTCGCGGTGCTGTTCAAGAAAGACTCCAATACTTCATCAACGCTGTGGGCCCAAGGTGGTATCGCCGCGGTGCACGAGCCTGATGATTCACCGGAGCTTCACATCAAGGATACCCTTGAGTGCGGCGGCGGCTTGTGTAAACGGGATATCGTTGAGCTCGTCGTGCGGGAGGGGCCAGCCCGGGTACATGAGTTGGTTGAGCTAGGCGCGAAGTTTGACAAGGGTGATGACGGCGATTTTCATCTCCACCGAGAGGGTGGGCACTCACGACGACGCATCTTTCACTCAGGGGACGCCACGGGTTCGGAGATTCAGCGCGCGCTTCTCGCCGCGATAAAGGACCACCCATCGATCCGGTGTTTCACCGGCTCAAACGCGATCGATCTCATCACCACCCACAAACTGAAGAGTGGGTTGTCACATCCCAACAAGGTGCTCGGAGCGTACGTTTTAAAACAGGACGGAGCGATTGTGCCCGTCATGGCCGACAAAGTTCTCGTCGCGACAGGTGGAGCGGGGAAGATCTACCTCTACACATCAAACCCGGATGTGGCGACGGGGGATGGGATCGCGATGTGCTACCGGGCAGGCGCGCGAGTGGCGAACATGGAGTTCTTTCAGTTTCACCCCACATGCCTGTATCACCCGCAAGCGAAGAGCTTTCTCATCACCGAGGCGATGCGGGGAGAGGGCGCAAAGCTGTTGAGAATGGATGGGCAACCCTTCATGCGCAAGTACCACTCCGAGGCTGAGCTCGCGCCACGCGATATTGTGGCTCGAGCGATCGATTACGAGATGAAGGTGCGGGGAGATGATTACGTGCTCCTTGATATCTCTCACCGAGAGCCTGAGTTCATTAAGGAGCACTTTCCAACGGTCTATCAGAGGTGCTTGCACTTCGGATTCGACATTACGAAGGGACCTGTACCAGTCGTGCCCGCCGCGCACTATCTTTGCGGGGGTGTTGTGTCTGATGAGTTTGGTCGCACCGATATTGAGGATCTCTACGTGGCTGGGGAATGCGCCTGCACAGGACTTCATGGCGCTAATCGATTGGCCTCAAATTCTCTCCTTGAAGGAGTTGTGTTTGGGCATCGGGCCGCTCTCCATTCCATTCAAAACAAACGGTCCAGAATCACTGAGCCACAGCCACCCCCCTGGGACCCGGGAAGCGCGGTTGATAGTGACGAACAAGTTGTTATCACCCAGAATTGGGATGAGATTCGACGCACCATGTGGAACTACGTCGGCATCGTCCGCACAACAAAACGGCTTGAGCGCGCCCTGCACCGAATTGAATTAATGAGGCGAGAGATTCAGGAGTATTACAGGCAGTGCACCGTCACCTCGGACCTCCTTGAGCTTCGGAATTTAAGCTTAGTGGCCGAGTTGGTAATTCGCTCCGCGCTGGCTCGAAAAGAGAGTAGGGGTCTTCACTATATCCTGGACTATCCGAACTCGGCCTCGGAGGCGAGCGACACAATCTTGCGGCGTTCCTAGGGGAGAATGTCTCGGCACACCGACAATACGGTGGGCGCCTCGCCACGTTGATCGGTAAAGTCACCTTCCTGAGGGATAAAACCCGAATTAGCCATTGAATCCTGGCCTCTTCCGAACTATATCACTTTTCAAACTTCTCTCTTTTGTTCGGAGACTCAAGGTGGCCAAACTCTACTTCCGTCACGGTACTGTCAGCAGCGCTAAAACTCTTAATCTTCTGGCTGTCGCGCACAATTACCGGAGTCAGGGTAAGCAGGTTGTTCTCATAAAACCGGCATTCGATGATCGTTTTGGCTCAGAGGTTATTCGCTCGCGGGCCGGCATTGAGCAAGCGGCGGACATCAAAGTTTTGGCTGACACCCAGATCGATAAGAAAGAGTTCGAAGGGATCAGTTGTATTCTCGTCGATGAGGCTCAGTTCTTAAGCGTCGCCGTGGTGGAGCAACTTAGAGAGATCTCGGCCGATCTCAACATCCCCGTCATCTGTTACGGACTAAGGACTGACTTTAGAACCCGACTCTTCGAGGGGTCCGCTCGACTCTTGGAGTTGGCCGACTCGATTGAAGAGATAAAGACGACGTGCGCATTCTGCAACCGCAAAGCAGTCGCCAATTTAAAGCACGTCAATGGCGTGGCGACACTCGCTGGTCCAGCGATCGATCTTGGAGCGGAGGAGAAGTACTATCCGGCGTGTTACTCTTGTTACAAGGGTCAGATCGCGGCGGCGGGAGTTCAAGAAGCGGCATAGGTAACCGACCTTCAATCGCCACCGCGACAGCCCGCTGTATCACGTAACAGCCCGCGGTATTGCGTAACAGCCCGCTGTATCACTTAACAGCCCGCTGTATCGCCTGACACCCCAAGGTGCCGACGGGCTCTACGTTCTCACAGCTCAACCGATAGGTACTTGAGAGTCAAATACTCATCAACGCCATAGATGCTCCCCTCGCGCCCGTATCCAGATTCCTTCACCCCTCCAAATGGCCCTTGAACGGCCGATATCGCCGAGTCATTAATTCCAACCATCCCGAAATCGATCTTCTCACTCATCTTCATCGCGCGGGCGAGATTAGCGGAGAATATGTAGGCCGCGAGTCCGTATGTGGTGTCGTTCGCCAGCGCGACCGCCTCGGCGTCGTTGGCGAAGGTTGTGATCGATGAGATGGGGCCAAATACCTCCTCGCGCCAGATCGTCATGGTTGGAGTAACGCCAGTGATAACCGTTGGTGAAATAAAACGTGAGCCTCCTGGATGTACGCTCGGCGCTAAAGCGATTGTGGCACCTTCGCTCTTCGCCGAGGAGATGAGGCGACTGACCTTTGTCGCGGCTTCGTCATTAATAAGGGGCCCAATCTGCGTGTTTGGGGATACCCCCTCGCCAACCGTTAACTCCTTTGAGCGCGCCACGAGGAGCTCGGTAAATCGAGTCGCTACATCTTGATGAACAAGAAAGCGATTAACGCATATGCACGTTTGTCCAGCGTTTCGATACTTCCCAAGGATCGCCGCTTCAACTGCTTTTGGGAGATCGGCGTCTTCACAAATGATCATTGGGGCGTTGCCACCCAATTCAAGAGTCAGCTTCTTTACTGTGTCGGCCGATTGCTTGATAAGAAGTTTTCCTACCTCAGTAGAGCCGGTAAACGAAACCTTGCGCACCAGTGGTGAGCGCATTAACTCTCCACCGATCATTTCAGGGGCGCCGTTAACGATCGAAACAACCCCGGGGGGAACTCCAGCCTCGATGCACACCTCCCCAAGCTTAAGAGCGGTGAGGGGGGTCTCGGGTGCCGGCTTTGATATAAACGTGCAGCCAGCGGCGAGGGCCGCGCCCATCTTTCGAGCAATCATCGCGAGCGGGAAGTTCCACGGAGTGATCGCCGCGGCGACGCCTATCGGTTGTTTTAGAACTAGAATCCTCTTTGTTGGCGAGTCCGCGGGTACAATGTCCCCCTGTATTCGGACAGCTTCCCCTGAGAACCACCGGAGATAGCTAGCGGAGTAGGCTACCTCGGCTCGCGACTCAGTGAGGGGTTTCCCCTGTTCGAGCGTTATCAGCTGAGCAAATTCCTCATCTTTTGAGGTAATTATGTTGGATATGGAGAGCAGGATCTCAGAGCGGTATGGGGCTGTCGCCTCACGCCACGAGGTAAAGGCGGACGCGCTTGAGCGGATAGCCTCCTGAACTTGCTGGGAAGTGGCCGCTGGGACTGCCGCAATTACCTGACCGGTGGCTGGGTTTGTGACAGTTATGGCCTCTGAGGATGTTGAATCAATCCATCTTCCATTAATCAGGTTTTTATTTTGGAGGTTGGTCATAGAAACTCTTTGCGCCCTCAAGGGTTGGTTTTAAAACGGCGTTAGCTTGCTTAGGGATATTTCCTTATTCCCCATTTCGATATAGATCTTAGCCCGAAGTTTCCCCAAGGTTACAGAAAGATACAGTCGGGACGTTGTTTGTTATAGGTTCTGCGTTTTTAAGCGCAGTTCCGAGTCTCGCCGAGCTTAGCTTGCTGAACCGGGAGAAGCCTTCACCTTTTTTGTATCACAGGTGGCCATAAACCATCACGAGGAGAGAGAGCGCTCTCTTTCCTCTCTTGGGTCGATGTTCCCCTGGTATCTGCTCTATCCATGATAAATAAATTTAGATTCGCATTCGCGGGAGCCCTTGTTGTAACGGTGGCGGCTCTCTTAATGGCGTGGGAAAGCGGTGGCTTCGGAACCGATGCGGTCGCTCAAAGCGGCACTGTTCAGGGTTCGGAATATCCGGCTAGTGGTGTCCGGACAGGCGTGTACAACGACGGACAAGCGGCGTTGTGGGACCTGAACATCTGGGATCACTTTCACTATTTTGGCCCGCCGCAGCGCGCCCGTGGATACAAACCGGAGCAGCCGATCAACTTCAGTCACGTCATTCACGTTCAGCAGAACAAGATGGAGTGTCAGTACTGTCACTGGTCGGTAGCCAAAGCTTCATACGCGGCGATTCCGGAAGTTGAGACCTGCATGGGGTGCCACGGAGCGCTCGTCGCTGGTAAGAGCGAGCAGGGGAAGAAGGATATCGAGAAGCTCAAGGAGTATTACAAGAACGGACAGCCGATCCCTTGGGTCAAGGTTCACGTGATGCCCGACTACCTGAAGTTTAATCATAAACGGCACGTAAAAGCGGGCGTTTCTTGTCAGGAGTGTCACGGACAGATTCCAGAGATGGCGCAAGTAGAGCGAGTGTCTTCGATGAAGATGGGGTGGTGTATTAGCTGCCATCGTCAACGCGGCGCGAGTATCGATTGTTTAGTGTGCCACGGTCACAAGTAGATCAGACGCAACGGATCACGAGTTTTATTGAGGTCGAAAATGAAAGGTGAATTGGTTCAGCTTAACGGGAACCGGACAGCGGCGGAAGCGAATGGCGGAGAGGGGCTTGTTACTATCTCTCGTCGTCGGTTCCTTCAGGTGCTTGGAGCCACATCAGCGGTTGGAGCGGCGGCGTGCGCGTCTCCAGCGAAGCAAGAGATCTTTCCCTACGTGAAGCCCGATCCCGAGCAGATCCCCGGTGTGGCTGTTTGGTATAGCTCGACCTGTACTGAGTGTACGGCCGGATGTGGCGTGCGTGTAAGGACGAGAGAGGGGCGCGCCGTAAAGATAGAGGGTAATCCGAACAGTCCGGTGAATCGAGGCAGCCTGTGCGCGCTCGGCCAGAGCTCACTTCAATCGCTTTACGATTCAGATAGAATTCGTCAGCCTCTTAAGAGGAAGCGCAACACCCCAACTGGTCCAGAGTTTGAGCCTACTACGTGGGATGAGGTGTACGGAAAGATCCAAGAGGCTCTCGCCGCGACATCAAACAAAAAAGTTTTGTTGACCGGGGAGCTTCAAGCCGCTCACGCCGATCTTCTTCAGCCGTGGGTTTCGCAGCTCGGCTTTGAGCACGTTGTGTGGGATCCGATGCAGCCGGTGGCGGTCGCGAAGGCTTCTGAGCTTGTGTACGGCGCGTTCGGCGTTCCGACATTCTCGATCGACAAGGCAGAGGTTGTCGTCAACTTTGGCGCTGATTTCCTTGAGACCTTCGCTAACCCCGTTGGCTATGCCCGTCAGTGGGCCGATTCGCGCCGTTCCGACCGTCCGCTCCGTTTGGTCCACGTTGAGCCCCGACTCTCGCTTACTGGAGCTAACGCGGATCTCTGGCTCAAATCGAACCCTGGATCTGAGGTAAGGGCGGCGCTCTTCCTGATAGCTCAACTGATTGAGCGCGGAAGAACGCAGAACCTCTCCGGCGATGTTGTTTCAAGCCTTAAGCAATTGACCAAGGGGATCACAGCTGAGGCGATCGAGGAGGAGACAGGAATTTCAAAAGAGAAGCTTCTCCTTGCCGCTCAATACTTGAGCGACGCTGGTACCTCTCTCGTTCTCGCTGGCGGTCCGGCTACCAACACGGCCAACCCGCTCCCGTTACATGTAGCCGTTAACATTCTTAACGTGATGCTCGGAAACGTTGGTAAGACGGTTTCGGTTGCCTCAATGGCCACACCGAAGTCCTCAGCTAGCGACCTCGCGGACGCCATCAAAGAGATGCAGGAAGAGAAGGTCGACGTGCTTATCACCTACGGCACGAATCCAGAATTCACCTTCCCGAGCAGCTTCGGCTATCGGCAGGGCGTTAATAAGGTAGGCATCAAGGGTGGCGATACCACCAAGAAGGCCGGACTCGTTGTCGCGCTCTCAAGTCACCTCGATGAGACGGCGCAGTTGGCTGATTACATTTTGCCGGTGCATACGACCCTTGAGGATTGGGGTTATCTTCGCCCAGCGAGCGGCGCCATTAGCTTGATCCAGCCATCGATGCGACCGATCTTCGATACTCAGAGCGTCGGAGATGTGCTCTTGACGATCGCCTCTAACGCGAGCAAGACCGTTGCTCCAGCTGATGTGACCACCTTTGACGCGTACGTTAAGGCGAGCTACCTGAAGGCTACCGCGGCGCACGCCGGTGGTGATGCTGACAAGTTTTGGATGGAGAGTCTTGAGAAGGGGGGATACTTCCCGGTTTCCAGTAGCTCAGAATCGGCGAAAGCCAGTATCAATCCATCGGTCTTCTCACTCTCCTACGGTATCTCAAGCGAACACCTCCACGATGATGAGCTGGTCCTTTACCCATATCCTTCAGTTAAGACGTTCGACGGCCGCGCCGCCAATCGTCCATGGATGCAGGAGTTGGCCGATCCGATCACCCAGGCTGTTTGGGGCGCGTGGGCTGAGATTCATCCGGATACCGCCTCAAAGTTTGGTATCAAGCAGGGCGACGCTGTCATCCTTCGTTCTGATGAGGGAGAGGTTCACGTTCCCGCGTACGTTACCGAGCACGTGCACAAAGGTATCGTGGCCGTGCCCCTTGGACAGGGACACTCGGCGTACGGCCGTTACGCGAAGAGCGCTGGTGAAGGGAGCGCCTACAGCCTCTTGCCTAAAGCCCTCGCTAGCGGAGTAGGAGCGCTTCCTCTTACGGGAGGAGCTGTGAAGGTTGTTCGTGGCCTCGGTAATGGAGGACTCGTCACGGTTCAAGATTTCGCTGATCAGATGAACCGAGACCTCGCTAAGACAAGCTTCGTATCAGGTGGAGCGGCTGGAGCCGCCGCGGCTCACGCCCACGGCGACGGACACGGAGAGGGCCACGGAGAAGGTCACGGTGGTCACGAAGAGCCGAAGCAGATGTACACACAACGTGAGCACCCGATGTATGAGTGGGGCTTGGCGGTTGATCTCGCGGCGTGCACAGGATGCTCGGCGTGTGTTGTCGCCTGCTCCGCGGAGAACAATATCCCAGTGGTTGGCAAGAAGGTGGTCAGCCAGGGCCGCGAGATGAGCTGGATCCGTATCGAGCGATACTACGATTCAGTGAAGACCGAGGATGGGGGTGAGGAGCTCAAGGTGAGCTTCCTTCCGATGATGTGTCAGCACTGTCAAAACGCGCCATGCGAGCCGGTTTGTCCAGTGTACGCTACCTATCACAACGAAGAGGGTATGAACGCGATGGTGTACAACCGCTGCGTAGGTACTCGTTACTGCTCTAACAACTGCTCGTACAAGGTTCGTCGCTTCAACTGGTTCCAGTATGAGTGGCCAGAGCTTCTCGATTGGCAGGTTAACCCTGATGTCACGAAACGAACCGTCGGGGTCATGGAGAAGTGCACATTCTGCGTGCAGCGAATCGCTGAGGCGAAGGATGTGGCGAAGGATCTCGGTCGAATGGTTGAGGATGGTGAGATTAAGCCAGCGTGTGTGCAGACATGCCCAACGCAGGCTCTTACCTTCGGAAACCTTAAGGACAAGAACAGTAAGGTTAGTCAGATGTTTAAGCATGAGCGGGCCTACAAGGTGCTCGATCACCACATCAACACACAACCTTCGGTCACTTACCTCAACGATATTCGTTACAAGGCGTAGTATTTAAGAGCTTTGCGGCTATGGAACAGACACTTAACCAACCACACAATGAGCAGGATCCCCCGGTAACCTACGCCGAGGTGAACGACACCGTTCTTCGGATGATGGAGCCCCCAGGGACGGGGTGGTTCCTCCTGCTCTTTACATGCTTATTCTTCCTGGCGATCGGAGCCACCAGCTGGTTCTACCAGATGTGGAGCGGTTTCGGTGAGTCGGGTAAGAGCCACCCGATCGGATGGGGTACGTATATTACGAACTTCGTATTCTGGGTCGGTATCGCGCACTCAGGGACTCTCATCTCCGCGGTTCTCTACCTCTTCCGAGCGCACTTCCGTCAGCCGATCTATCGACTCGCCGAGGCGATGACGGTGTTCGCGGTTATGACTGCCGGACTCTTTCCGATCATCCACCTCGGTCGACCGTGGTACGCTCTCTGGCTGATGCCGTATCCGAACGAGCGCGCCTTGTGGCCAAACTTCCGTTCACCCCTTCTCTGGGACGTGTTCGCCGTATCAACATACTTCACTATCTCAGCGACGTTCTTCTTTGTCGGTTTGATCCCTGACATCGCGGCCGCTCGAGATCGGGCGACGACGAAGTTCCGTAAAGCTCTCTACGGTGTTACCTCTCTTGGTTGGCGTGGTAGCCACATTCAGTGGAAGCACTACACCGCCGCGTATCTGATCTTCGCGGCATTCGCGACGCCGCTCGTAGTATCCGTTCACTCGGTGGTATCGTGGGACTTCGCGATGTCGATCGTGCCGGGATGGCACGCGACGATATTCCCTCCATATTTCGTGGCGGGAGCGATCTTCTCAGGAGTGGCAATGGTGGTGACCCTCATCATCCCGCTCCGTAAGGCCTTCGGTCTTGAGCGGTTGATTACGCTGTTTCACTTCGACGCGATGAGCAAACTCATCCTTGTAACCTCGGGTGTGGTGACGTACTCGTATGTTACTGAGTTCTACACAGCCTGGTTCAGCAACAATCCATTCGAGAGGTTCCAGTTCTGGTTCCGACCGTTCGGTGAGTTCTGGGTAGCGTTCTGGGGAATGACCTTTTGTAACTGTATCTTCCCGCAGCTCCTCTGGATTCGTTCCCTTCGAACGAACATCCCGTTCCTGTTCATCCTCTCCATCTTCATCAACATCGGAATGTGGCTGGAGCGTTTCAATATTATCTTCCAGTCCCTGACGCGTGAGTACATCCCCGCGGCATGGGGTGGGTATAACTTTTCGTGGGTCGAGGTCGGTATCACCGTTGGAGCTTTCGGGTGGTTCGGTATGTGGATGACGTTGTTCATCAAGTACTTCCCATCGGTGGCTATCACCGAGATTAAAGAGGTTATTCCGCCGCCAATGCGGCGGGCTTCTTCACACGGTTCAGGTCACTAGGAGGGTCGGTAAGATGGTAGATTCTACAACCAGAGCAGTAGTTGGAATTTTCACCTTCATGGATGACGCCCTTGAGGCGGTCAAGAAGGTGAAGGCCGCGAACCATGAGTATCGCCTCTATTCTCCCGTGCCTCGACACGAGATAGAGGAGGTAACCTATCCAGAAAAGAGCCCCGTGCGCATAGTGTCGCTCGCGTGCGCCATCACAGGATGCACCGCCGGCTTCGCTCTCGCGATCCTCTGCTCGCTCGATTGGCCTATGAGAACGAGCGCTAAGAATATCGCCTCAATCCCGGCATTCTTTGTGCCGGGATATGAGTGGACGATTCTCTTTGGGGGATTGGGCACGCTTATGGCGATCTTTATCTTTTGCAAGATTCCGAATGTGCTTCGCACAGCAGGGTACGATCCGCGCTTTTCACACGATAAGTTCGGTGTGGTGGTCGCGTGCGCCAATAACCAGGTCGACGACGTAAAGAAGCGCATGATGGATTCAGGCGCCGACGAGGTTGACGTCAGAGAGAGTTTGTAAACGGAGAAGAGGGGCTCATGAAGTTAGCTCAGGTAGGAAGGGTAAAGGGGGCTGTCGTTCTCGCTGTCGCTAGTTTGTTAGTGGCGGGTAGAGCGAACGCGCTTCCGTTTAACGACGATATGGTCGATGTCCAGAAGCGGACCGGAACGATTATGCGGCAGAAGGCGCCGGGTTCGGTGGCCGTTGGAATGTCGGCGTACCATGTAGCTTCGCGCGAAGAGGCTGAGAAGATGACGAATCCGCTGAAAGGGGACTCGACATCGACCGCGAACGGGAAGCGTCTCTTCGCGGTCAATTGTTTGCCGTGTCATGGTGATATCAGCAAGAAGCCCTATCAACCGGGCAATGTCGGTCAGAAGACGCTTCAAACGCCTCCTGATCTCACCTCGGACACCTATAAGACCCGCACGGATGGAAGCATCTATGCGACGATCCATTTCGGAATTCGTTTGATGCCTGGCCACGGTTGGAAGCTTTCACCCACCGAGCACTGGGATATCGTTAATTATGTTCGTAGCCAGCAGGGCGTTAAGTAAGAGGGGATAAGTAAGATGTCGCACGTAGATGTCGTTCCTGTGAACATCGATAGCGTAATAGAGGCCGGACCGATCACGGTTGGTGGGAGTACCGTCACCAAGTTGTGGACGATGGTCTTCGTTGGGATCCTCGTGTTCTCCGTGGGCCTCCTGTGGGGAGACGCGGGGGAGACGTGGGGAGCCTTCTACGTGAACGCCGTGTATTTCCAGGGCCTCGCGCTCGGCGGAGTGATGACCACAGTCATCATGCAGATCGTACGAGCAAAATGGGGCGCGCCTGTAAGGCGTTTAGCCGAGGCTAACATCGCGTACTTTCCGGTTGCCTTCGTCGCCTTCCTTACCACCTATTTTGGCAAAGAATATCTCTTCTACTGGGGACGTCACCCGATGCCAGGACGAGAGTGGTGGATGACGCCTGACTTTGTATACACCCGCTTCTCTGTTCTCTTCTTTGTTCTCTTCCTCTTGATGACTCGCTTGGTTTTCATGTCGTTACGAAGCGATGTGGGGCTCGCTCGTGATAGAGCAAAGGATAAGGCTCAGTGGGATCTACCGATTCACCGCTACCTCTTGCGCGGTTGGCGTGGCGCTGAGCGAGAAGTTATTCCGCTTCAGCGAAAGATGTCAGTGAGCGCGCCAGTAGTTGTGATTTGCTACATGGTTGTGGTGTCTCTCTTCGCGTTTGAGATGATAATGGGTCAAAACCCAACGTGGTTCTCAAACCTCTTCGGGGCTTTTATATTCGTAAGTCAGATCTATATCGCGTGGGCTGCCCTCGCGTTGATGACGATGTTCTTCGCGAAGAATAATTCCAAGTTCGGCGCTCAGATCGCTTCGCAGCAGTTCTGGGATCTCGGAAAACTCAACTTCGGATTCTGCATGTTGTGGGGCTATATGTTCTGGTCCCAGTTCCTGCCGCAGTGGTACGGAAATCTCCCCGAGGAGACTCAGTGGTTGATCCTGAGGACCAGGGAGTTTCCGTGGAAGGGGCTTGCGTGGATCGTGTTCCCGATGTCGTTCATTATCCCTTTTGTTACGCTCTTAAGCCGGGACATCAAGAAGACACCAAAGACTTACGCGGTTGTGTGCTTGACACTTATGACGGGGGTATGGCTCGACAGATACCTCATAATCATGCCGGAGGTTAGCCCGCACCATATCCCACTCGGGATTACGGAGATCGGTATTTTCGTTGGCTTCTTGGGAGCTTATCTCCTATGTATCAGGACTTTCTTGAGTAAGTTCCCATTCTTACAGCTATCGCATCCTCTCACCCACGGCAGTCGGGAGTGGTAGTGTTGAGTTACCCCAGGGAAGCGTGATAGAACCTCGACTCCCCTTAAGGGTAAAAGTTTGTCCTAATTGGTTGTGATTTATGGCAGTTCCTAAGAAACGAACATCCCGTTCAAAGCGAAACATGAGGCGATCTCACCACGCCCTAACGAGAACATACGCAGTTGTATGTCCTACGTGTGCTGAGCCAGTACTTCCTCACCGCGCGTGCCCATCGTGTGGCAGCTACCGCGGCAAAGAGGTTGTTAGTGGAAAGGTAGCCGCTTAATAGGTTCACCGAGAAAAACAGTGAGCTCCCAAACAGAGACGCCAGGTACAGGTGCTCTTCCGATAGCGGTAGACGCGATGGGAGGCGACCACGGTCCAAGGGTGGTTGTCGAGGGGGCGATAATGGCGGCTCGACGAGATTCCATATCGTCGATACTGGTTGGCAATAAAGAGGAGCTCGATAAGCTCCTCTCCCACTATCCCGAAGCCGACAGGGCCCTCATTTCGGTTAGTCACGCATCGCAATACATTCAAATGGATGAGTCCCCCGGTTTAGCCATACGTGGCAAGCCGGATTCATCAATCCGTGTAGCCTTTGAGCTTGTGGCCGCCCACAAAGCTTCAGCGGTGGTAAGTCCTGGCAACACAGGGGCGATTATGGCCGCTGGAGTTTTCGTTGGTGGCACGCTTCCGGGCATCGCTCGGCCGGCGATAGCCTCATTGATTCCAAAGGGAGTGGGCGCCACTCCCACCGTGCTCCTCGATTCTGGGGCGAATACGGGGTGCCAAGCTTTTCAGCTCGTTCAATTCGCTCTGATGGGGAGCCAGTACGCTAAATCAGCTCTTGGTATTGAGTCGCCGCGGGTGGCGCTCCTCTCAAACGGGACCGAGGTCTCAAAGGGTAATGATATTATCCGCTCGGCTGCCATGATGCTCGCCGAGATCGAGGGGATCAACTTCAAAGGATACGTTGAGGGGCGCGATATCGCTCGTGACGTTGTCGATGTTGTCGTGTGTGATGGGTTCGTTGGTAACATCGTCCTTAAGGCGATGGAGGGAAGCGTCGGGTTAGTTATCGACTCGATGAAGGCCGCGATGGAGAAGAGCCTCAGAGCCAAGTTCGGTCTCTGGTTAGCTAAGCCGGTCTTGAAGAGCGTGTTCAAAGACAAGCTTGATCCCTCAGCGTACGGGGGCGCTCCGCTCCTTGGTTTGGGTCAGATAGCGATCAAGTGCCACGGCTCATCATCAAGTCGCGCTGTAATGAATGGAATTCGAGTCGCCAAGAAGTTCGTTGATGAGGCTGTGATGGAGCGACTTCACACAGCGTTGGGGAACCTCGATTCAAAGATCGGACCAGTTGATAACGACGGTGGTAACGGATGGACAAAGGTATTTGAAAAGCGCTCGGCTCGCTCCAAGAAAGAGGGGAAGGTAGCTGAAGAGATTCGTGGAGGAAAAGATGACGGAAGGTAAAAGAAGGATAGCTCTTGTAACTGGCGCTTCGCGAGGCATTGGCCGCGCCATTGCTATTGAGTTGGCGCGCGTAGGCTCGTACGTGATTGTGAATTATTCATCCTCCCCGGAGGCGGCGCAGGAAACGCTCAACGCTATCAGACAGGTTGGCGGTGACGGTGAAATCCTTAAGTTCTCTGTACAGGATAGCCAGGCTGTGGAGAACGCTTTCGACGGAATTAAATCGCGTCACGGTCAGCTCGACATCCTGGTGAATAACGCTGGCATCTCCAAAGATGGCCTCGTGCTCCGGATGAAAGATGAGGAGTGGCTGACAACCCTGGCGGTAAACCTGAACGGCTCCTTCTTCTGCGCCCGCGCGGCCGCCCGCCTTATGCTTAAAACGAAGTGGGGGAGGATCGTTAATATCAGCTCAGTGGTTGGAGAGATGGGTAACGCGGGGCAAGTGCCCTACGTATCATCGAAGTCAGGTATCATCGGCATGACCAAGGCGCTCGCTCGCGAGCTCGCCTCACGAAATGTCACGGTGAACGCGGTCGCCCCAGGATTTATCGAAACTGACATGACAGCGGCTCTCGACGAGAAGCTCCGAGCCGAGCACATGAAGTCAATTCCTCTCGGTCGTTATGGACAGGGGGAGGAGGTCGCGAGGTTGGTTGCCTTCTTGGCGTCTGACAGCGCCGCCTACATAACCGGTCAAACGATTGGGATCAACGGCGGAATGTACATGTAGGTATGGCCGCAGTTGCCTAGGCACTGAGTGCACACACCTCATTCCGAGCTACTTTTACCTCACATCCCCGACGCAAATCGGTCTAGGTGCCTATCGAGAGTCCTGTTCTGTTGGTAGTGGAGGTCGGCTTCAAGCTGTTTGGCGCGTGTCGGGTGTTCCGCTCTGTCCATTTGGAAACGGTGGCGAGCGTCGTTGAGCGACCTCAGAAACGAGAGCATACCCTCTGTGCTGCTCGTGCGAGCTCCCCTGAGTCGCTCAATCTGAATCTCTAGGTACATCGTGGAGTGGTCAAAGAGCGACGCGTTCGGTTTGTCTGTGTGCGGTATCTGGGGTTCCCAGCACTGTCTCTCCTCTTTCCACATCCACCTGAGTCCGAGGGGGCGAAGGAGCTCTTCGGATGGCTTCGCTGAGCGATCGGTGCGGACAACGCCGGATGGTTTGGCCTCCCTCTGTGGGGTCCCAGCGGGCGCGCGCGCGCATGAGAGAAGAGCCACCTGCTCCTCTGGCGACACGAGTGTCCACGACTCGCCAACTTCGTGATAGATCTCAAGTTGACGAGCCGCTCCATGCGCTATAGGTCGAGTGATGTTTCGTACGCCCTCGCCACAATCCTCGCCGAGGGCTCTAACCCTACTCGATGCCCCCCTCAGGTGCCCAGCTAAGGGGCCGTTAATCTCAGAGAGTCGCCCCGAATTGAACTCGTGGGCCAGCTCCATAGTCCCGGCGCATATCGCCTGGACGGCGGATGGTGTCACCTCAGCGAGTGAGATGAGGGGGAGGTGCCCCTTCTTGGGAAGTTGGAGCGCCTGAGCAAGGCGGGCCCACCGCGTGTCGATCCGCTCTCCCTCTGGGGGATAGCGGAGGATTCGGCTCTTAGGAACCCCGAGAGCGTCACCTAACTCATCACGAACCAGGTCCGGCAGACCGTACCGGATCACACACTTCTTGCAGAGATCGTACAGAGCCTCCTTGAAGCGTCTTGTGTCGCCTGGGTCGCACCCTAGCGCCCGCGCGATGTCATCGATCGGCGCCGCGGCTCGTTTGTCGGCTTTCGGCGTGGTGTGAGCAGTAATGGCTGGTCGTGAGGTGAACATCTTTACATACATCAAAAAGAGTCCCACCTATCTTCGCAGATCTGTGGGCCCTTACTCAAATTGAGGCCCGGCTGGGACGGAAAGGGTCGGCCGTCAAGGGGGAGTATTTTCTCTATTTTCGCTACCTCTACGTGTTCGATACCGAATCGAACTGCGTAACTATATGGTTTTAGGCAGGGGCGGGGAGAGGATTGGGTCAACCTCTTGACTATTGGTGCGGGGTCTAATTAGATCCCCCCGTTGTAGTTAGTCGAAAGTCAGAGACCCGATTACAGAGGCTCTTGTGAGGTCAACGGGATGGTTGCTTTGCGCACCGCTCCCCGCTCAGAGGAGAGATACGTTGGGATCTTGCTGGTCACTTGCCTGACCAGCTGTGTGAGCGAGCATCTTCTTCGCTCAACCAGAACTCAACCGACTGTTGGTAATATATTTTTGGACCATTTAGGAGAAGTGTCACATGGCAACACCTGAGGAGATATCAGAGCGAGTTAAATCGATTATCGTAGAGCAGCTTGGTGTCAGCTTGGAGGAAGTTACTCCTCAGGCGTCATTCATTGAAGACCTTGGCGCGGATTCCCTCGATATCGTAGAGCTGATCATGGCTCTCGAAGAGGAGTATGATCTTGAGATCCCAGATGAGGACGCTGAGAAGATCCAGACTGTTGATGATGTAACTAAGTACATCCAAGGAAAGCAGTCCTAATATTAGGAACGTACAAAGGGTGCTCCTGTAAGAGCACCACTCGGGTACGCTTTCGGGGCCTCTTTCACAAAGTTTCTTCATCTAACGATGGAACTTTGTTGCAAGAGGCCCTCTCGGTTTCTATATTGCTAGTGTCGCGATCGGCGGCTGGCAGTGGAGCCGCGTTGAAGCTAGCAGCCCTAGCGCGGCGACCAACGTTGTTGAACGGAAGAATCTATTGAACGCAGCACTAGGGCCCCTTGAGGGTCCTTTTTTGTCTTAGAGCTTTAACTTTTTGGAGAGCCGTCTCATGTCGAATACCACGTCCTCATATCAGGCTCGCAGCAAGTCCCTCAAGCAATCTGATCCAGAGGTCTTCGGTCTGATCCAACGTGAGACCGAGCGTCAGGAGTATGGGCTTGAGATGATTCCAAGCGAGAACTTCGTCAGTGAGGCGGTTCTTGAGGCGATGGGGTCCACACTAACCAACAAGTACGCTGAGGGGCAGCCAGGAAAGCGCTACTACGGGGGGTGTCACATCGTTGATGAGGTTGAGAACCTCGCGAGCGCACGAGTGTGCGAGCTTTTTGGATGTGAGTTCGCGAACGTTCAGCCGCACTCTGGGGTGCAAGCAAATCAAGCGGTCTTTGAGGCGTTTCTAAAACCTGGAGATACCTTTATGGGTCTTCGGCTTGACCAGGGAGGGCACCTCTCGCACGGAAGCCCCGTGAACTTCTCCGGTATGCACTACAAAGTAGTTGGCTACGGAGTGCGTGAGTCAGATGGCTTAATCGATTACGACCAGGTTCGCTCGCTTGCCCGTGAGCACCGACCCAAGATGATTATCGCTGGAGGAAGCGCCTACTCTCGACAGATCGATTGGAAGCCCTTCCGCGAGGCGGCTGATGAGGTGGGCGCCGTATTTCTCGCTGATATCGCGCACTACGCTGGATTAGTCGCCGGAGGCTCGTACGCCTCGCCAGTTGGGTTCGCCGATATCGTGACCACTACAACGCACAAGACGTTGCGTGGTCCCCGCTCAGGGATGGTGATGGGTCGGGAAAAGCACCGCAAAGCGATCAACAAGGCGGTATTCCCCGGTCTCCAAGGTGGCCCTCACATGCACACGATCGCGGCTAAGGCCGTGATGGCGAAAGAGGCGCTCACTCCTGAATTTAAAGTGTACGCCGCCGCAATTGTCGACAACGCCCGAGCGCTCGCCAGCGGCTTAATGAAGCGGGGGCTGAATATCGTTTCAGGGGGAACCGACAGCCACCTTATGTTAGTGGACCTCCGTCCGATCGGGGTCTCTGGTAAGGTTGGTGAGGAGGTTCTCGATCGTGTCGGAATAACGGTGAATAAGAACACGGTGCCGTTTGATCCCCAGCCGCCATCTGTGTGCAGTGGAATTCGTCTCGGCACGCCAGCGCTTACAACGCGCGGCATGGGTGTCGCTGAGATGGAGCACGTAGCTGGCTTTATTTTTGAGGCGCTCTCACATACGCAGAGCGAATCGAAGCTTGCTGTAGTGGCTGATGGGGTTCGTGAGCTTAGCGCGAAGTTTCCCCTCTATCGGCACCGATTAACTCGATAAAGGAGAGGAGAGAGGGATATCCACCATGCTGTGCCCAAAGTGCAACTCAGATAAGAGCTCGGTCACAGACTCGCGAGGGGATGGTGGCGCGATCCGCCGTCGTAGAGAGTGTCAGGAGTGTGGCTACCGCTTTACGACCTATGAGCGGGTGGAGCTCGTTCTTCCGGCGGTGATAAAAAAAGACGGGCGCCGTGAGGTGTTCGACCGAGAGAAGATACGAAACGGTCTACGTCGAGCGTGTGAGAAACGCCCGGTGAGCACAGAGATTATCGACGCGGCGGTTGAAACTATCGAGAGAAAGCTACAAGAGATGTGCCTGAAAGAGGTCGACAGTCGAGTCGTAGGACAAGCCGTGATGGATGAGTTGCGAAAGATCGATAAGATAGCCTACGTGCGCTTCGCCTCCGTGTACCGTGAGTTCTCTGATGTGAGCCAGTTCGTTGATGCCCTTGAGAGCCTTGACGCCGCCTCAAAGAGCGCGAAGCTCAAAAAAGTTGAGCCGTCCTAAGATGGGTGCCATGCCTGCCGCTCGCGAAGGTTTTGAGCTCCCCCTTGATGAATTCTCAGATGTTCTAGCCGACATCGCGGCTGGTAAGAGCGTTATCGTTGTTGATAGCGCTGAGCGAGAGAATGAGGGGGACCTGATAGTCGCGACCGAATTAGTTACCCCAGAGGCTGTCGCGTTTATGATGCGAGAGGCGAGGGGTCTTATCTGTGTGAGTATACCTTCAGAGGTCGCGGAGAGGCTTAATCTCCCCCTGCAAGTCATCAATAACAACTCACCCTATCAAACTCCCTTCGCTGTCACGGTTGACCATAGAGAGGTCGCATCAAGTGGCGTAACAGCGCATGGGCGTGCCCATACGATGCGAAAGTTAATCGAGCCAACAGCGCAAGCTTCGGATTTTGTCTGCCCAGGACACGTTTTCCCGTTAATCGCGAACGGAGCGGGTGTGATGGGACGACCGGGTCATACGGAGGCCGCTTTCGACCTCGCCCGTCTCGCGGGTCTCTCACCCTCAGGAATCCTGTGCGAAGTTTTAAATCCCGATGGCACGATGGCGCGCGGAAAAGATCTGGCGTCATTCGCCAAAAAGCACTCGATACGAGTGACGAGTATTCAAGCTATCCGAGAATATCGCTCGTTTCACGAGATAGCGGTGCGACGCCTCGGAGAGAGCGATGTTGTCACTGACTACGGAACATTTCACGCGATTATCTTCGCTGACGACGCGAGCGGAAGAGAGCACGTAGCGATGGTGCGTGGTGACCTCGTAAAGATGCCAACTTCATACGCCCCGCTTGTGAGGCTTCACTCAGAGTGCCTGACAGGAGACGTATTCGGAAGTAGACGGTGCGATTGTGGCCCGCAGCTCGATGGAGCGATGAGGCTTACGGTGGAGGAGGGGGCTGGGATAATTCTGTACCTTCGCCAAGAGGGTCGGGGAATTGGCTTGGAGAATAAGGTCAAGGCGTACGCCCTTCAGGACCAGGGGCTCGATACCGTTGAGGCGAATGTACACCTAGGCTTCGACCCGGATGAGCGCGATTTCGCCGTTGGCGCGCACATGCTTCTTGCCATGGGGATCCGATCTATTCGCCTCATCACCAATAATCCAGCGAAAGGCGCGGCGCTATCACGGTGTGGCATCGCTGTCGTTGAGCGGATCCCGATGGTCACCACCCCTGACGCTTACAATGAGGGGTATCTGAGAACAAAGAGGGAGAAGTTGGGGCATCTGTTGTAATCGCACGAGCCGCCGATCAGCGAAATCTTCTTCGGGGCGGAACTGAAATAGTCCGGGCCCGGGAGAAAGCCTCGGACCATCGGTACTTGGAATCTGGGTAGCTTACCCTTACCATTCTCCCCACCCTCTATTCCGGGCGCTATGGAGCGCTTCCTTCAGTGCCTGCGTGTCGTCCGGCTGTATCACCCAGATAGCCCGGGTTACCGTCAGGGGTGCCGGGATCTGGAGAACCTTGAGTCGCGTCCCAGACCCGCCAGAACGTCAAAGTAATGTGCTCTTGAACCTGATAAATAGAGGCTACAGTCACCAGCGAGATAAGCGCGAGGAGAAGAGAGTACTCAATTAAGGTTCCGCCTTTCTCGGCGGGCATCCCAAATTCCTCACGCGCAAAAGGATCCGAGGGTGCTCCCAGACGATTGTACGATTTGGCCGGTCCCCATCGTACCCGAGATTCCGAACGACTTCTTATCCTATTCGCATTGACCTACTTACCTCCGCGGAGGCCCCCTCGTGGTGCCACCGGGGCTACTCTGCTGAGGTTGCATCGCGAACGAGGCTTGTCCAAAATTATAATCGATCTGGACAGAAACCTCGCTGATTGAAGCTATCGCGACCAGAGAGACCAAAGCGACAAGGAGAGCGTACTCGACCAGAGACGCTCCGCTTTGAGCGCCCGCTGAGGTACTGTCTAAATACCCAGTGCATTCCACGCGACTAAGAGAGATAGCTAACTTCCCTTTCATTTTCTCTACCGCGGCCACAAAAGTTGATCCATTCACCCCCAGAACCTATCGCTTTAATGCTGAAGTAACTTAAGTTTTGGGCTCTTAAGGACCAATAAAATTTTGGGACGGGAGCTAACGTGTTGGTTTGAAAGCCGAAAATACGGCGCAAAATCGCCGCCAGATGGGCCAAATAGCGCTTTCAGTAAGAATACGGGGCCGGATTAAAAGATCTTTTAGCCTATTGCTACGAAGTTACATTCATTTTTTCTGAGTAGAGGAAGCCCTCGCGCGGGACCTCTCGCGCGCCCTGGCGCGCGGTAACTTTCTACCGACTAATCCGAGCCAACGTCCGCCGCATCTCATTTCGACAGATCATAATCGCCTCATCAATACCCATACCCGGCTTCGCTAAAAAGAGGTCAGGGCGGGTTGCAAGCGCCACGTGGGTAGAGAGTCGACTTGAGAGATCGGTCTCAACGCAGCTGCCACCTAAGAGCGTTAGTAGGGCGAGATCTTTACACTCAAGAACCGCGTCGATAGTGGTGGCAAGATTCCCCATGTCTGGCATCTTTATGTGAACCATGTCGCATGCCTTAGCGAGAGCGAAGACGCGGATGTCATCGAGAGTGTTGGCCCACTCATCAACAACGAGAGCGACGGAGGAGCCGATCTTCGCGAGCGCTCTTTTTAGAGCCAACAGGAGGGAGACCGTCTCATCACGACGTGCGCCCAACACCACGCTCTCCAGTCGGAGCCTAAAGGGTCGAGCACGCTCTTCAAGGGCCGTGAGGTATTTAGCTATCCGCTCGGGGTCTCGCTTAAAGATCTCTCCGATAGCGCCGTGAACGTCTAAATGAATAATCGGTTGGTAATCACCACCTCCGTCCTTCACGATCCTCTCCCTTAGCCACGTGACGTACTCAAGTAAGAGCTCTCCCTCTACGCCTAGTTGACTCGGTATGTCATCTATCTGGGAGTGGGGGAGGGCCTCTAAGCGGTTGAGGATCATCTTCTCAGCATTCCGCTTGCGCTCGTTACCTGAGGAGCCTTGCAGGGGCACTGGAGTAGTGGGGAGGGGAAGGCCCCACTCTTCACAGATTACCTCACACGGGGTCCTCCGTTTTGTGTCCGCCAAGAGATTAAGGAGGGCTTGAGATACTCCGTACTGAACCGCGGGGTGGAGGTCACGTGGCACCAAATTGGAGAGCTCTTTAAAGGATGTAATGTCTCTTTGAAGGAGGCGCTCCTTAATCCCCTCCCCGATCTCTCGGATACCTATACCGTGTCTAAAGGTCGGGTGGCGACCTGATTTAGCGGCGTACGAGACCCCCACGCACTCACCCCAACTTATCACTCCACTCTCGCTCTCAACCCCCACGCTTACCGTTTCCGCTAATTCACGCACGAACGTAAAGCTCGAATTTGTAGAAGGTGTGAAAGCTCTCTCGCTCTCCGGGGTGGGGTGTTTCTGAAGATGCTCAACATCCTCGTAGTAATAGGCGCCCTGGGTTGGCACCGTAATTATCTTTACGATCTTATCCAAAAAAGCTCCCCTGGTTTACTGAGGTCTCGGACTTTTTCCCCGCACTCTCCACGTCACAGCCAGCCATATACCGAGTGACGACACGCGATAGTGGCCAGATGGGATCAAAGACCCCTCTTGCTACTCTCGTTTACGAAAATCTGTGCCAAATAGATTTTAGCCTCGTGTACTCCTCGAGGGATTGCCTCGCCATCTCTTTCCCCCAACCGCTCTCTTTTACCCCACCGAAGGGGCTCGCGAAGTCGTAACACCCGTAGTGGTTCACAAAGACCATGCCGGCATCGAGGCGCTCACTTACTCGCAGAGCCCGTTTTGCGTTACTCGTGTAGAAGCCAGCCGCAAGGCCGTAGCGGGTGTCGTTAGCGATCTCTATCGCCTCCTCTTCGGTATGAAACCGTATCAAGCAGAGGACCGGACCAAATATCTCCTCTTGAGCGATCCGCATTGAGTTTTTGACATCACCGAACACCGTTGGGGGAACGAAGAAACCGGTAAGGTCGCTTGTGGACTCTCCGCCCGCCAAGAGCATAGCGCCCTCGGATACGCCAGTTTCGATGTAAGAGAGGATCTTTTTGTAGTGAGCCTCGTGACACTGAGGGCCTTGCGTGGTGCTCGGATCGAAGGGGTCTCCGCAAACTACGCCCGTAACCTTTGGGAGTAATTTTAAGACGAAGCGGTCGTATATCGAATCGTGAATGATGAAACGGGTCGGCTCGCTACATTTCTCTCCTTTGTGGGAGAACATAGCGTTAAAAGAGCGCGTAACTACGGCGTCGAGATCGTCGACATCCTCAAAGATGATATTAGCGGACTTGCCTCCAAGCTCGAGGGTCGTTCGTTTTAGGTTAGAACGGCTCGCACCCTCGGCGACCTTCTTCCCGATCTCTGTCGATCCTGTAAAGGAGATCTTCGCTATCTTTGGGTGCGTTGAGAGCGCTTCGCCTGCCTCTCTATCGCCGAGGACCAAGTTTATAACTCCAGGGGGCAGTATCTTCTCTTGGTCTATGAGCTCACACAACCTTACCGCGGTTAGAGATGTGTAGGGTGAGGGCTTAACGATCACAGTATTCCCCATCGCGAGCGCCGGAGCGATCTTCCAGCACGCTAAAAGGAGTGGGAAATTCCACGGGACTATGAGGGCGCATACCCCAAGGGGCTCATGTTTCGTGTAGTTGATAAAGCCGCGCTCGACCGGAACGCTCTCTCCGTAGAATTTATTGATCCACTCACCGTAGTAATCGAATACATCAGCCGATTCAGGGAGGTCGTCGTTGTAGGACTCGGCGTACGTCTTTCCGTTATCTAAAGACTCCAGGGTAGCGAGCTCTGTTCGGTGAGCTCGGATCAGATCTCCGATCTTTCGAAGCGTCTTGGCGCGCTCGGCCCGGGTTGCGTTACTCCACGGCCCCTCAAACGCCTCCGACGCGGCGGTAACGGCTCGGTCTACATCGCTCTCTGAAGCCTCAGAGAGGAGAGCGAGCGTTTCTCGGTCCGTTGGGTTGATCGATGAGAAGACTCTCTTGGTTGAACTTTCTCTCCACTCACCACCGATATAGAGCTTCTTTGAATCCCTGAGCCACTCTTTGGCCCATGCAAGCGCGGGTTTTTCCATCTTCGCTACCTTTCTGGTTTCTTGTGAACTAGCTCCGAAAGGTATCGGGACACGGTGTAGGGCGTAAAGGAAAAAGTGGTGTGTGTTTGACCCGTCTTGCTGACCCCTTTGCCTTGTAAAAGGGCCCCTAGGAGCGCCTATAATTCCCCATTAAATTCAAGCTATTGCATGGGGCGGTGGGAGCTCTCTTTCCTTGTGAACCCCCACTTTCCGGGCTATAACCCCTAGCACCCATTTTACCTCTAGGGGTGATCATGCAAACACGTGCTGCGATTTGGACCGGCGTATCGAAACCCCTTCAGGTGGTGAGCGTAGAGCTCGATCCTCCGCGTGATGAGGAGGTTCTGGTAGAGGTAAGGGCATCCGGAATTTGTCACAGCGATCTAAACGGCGCTCGTGATGCAACGATGGCGAGTCCCACGATCCTCGGGCATGAGGGAGCTGGTGTTGTTCTCGAAGTGGGGCGTCGAGTCTCTCACGTAAAACCGGGGGACCACGTTGTGCTCTCGTGGCTACCCTACTGTAGTGAGTGTTACTTCTGTCGGTGTGGTCAGCCGCAGCTCTGCCAAACCGTTATTAAGCCCCTTTTTGAGGGCACACTGATGGATGGCTCCACCCGTTTCCGCATCGGGACCGAACCCGTTTTCCACTACTCGCTCCTTTCAACATTTTCGAATCACACCGTTGTGCCCGCCCGTTCGTGCGTGAAGATTCCAGCCGAGATGCCCTTTGCGCAGGCGAGCTTGATCGGTTGTGGAGTGGCAACGGGATACGGGGCTGCTGTGAACGCTGCTGGCGTAACCGAGGGCTCAACGGTCGCTGTGTTCGGCGTTGGAGGAGTAGGGGTTGCGGCCCTTCAGGGAGCTGTGGCGAGGGGAGCTGATCGGGTGATCGCGGTCGATATGAAGGACGCGAACCTCGAATCCGCGCGAGAGTTCGGTGCTACGCACACCGTCAACGCAAAGGACGGAGAGCAAGTCAAAGCACTCATACACGAGATCACTCAGGGCCGTGGTGTTGATTTTGCAATCGACACCACCGGGTCGTCCAAGGCGTGTCGGCAAGCGTGGGAATTAACGAGAAAGGGTGGAAGCGTCGTTGTCGTTGGCGCTTTTCAATCAGGGGAGATCTCTATCCCAGCGCCAGGGTTTCACCGAGTAGGAAAGGTCTTAAAGGGATCGTTTTACGGTGATGTCGATCCGATTAACGGCTTAGCAGAGCTCGTGGATGCCTACCTTGAAGGGAAACTAAAATTAGATAATTTAATTAGAGAGCGAGTATCACTTGAAAAGGTAAATGAGGTCCTCGCATCTTTCGATGATCCGAACGCTAAGAATATCGGTAGAGCCGTAATTGAATTCTAAGAGGAGCACTATGAATTCGATTGAAAAGTTCTCAATGGATTTCTTCTCCCTGAAAGGAAAGACCGCCATCGTAACAGGGGGTAACACCGGGCTTGGGCTGGCCTTCTCGCTCGCGCTCGCAAAGGGTGGCGCTAATCTCTTTATTCCGAGCCTCACTGAGGTAAGCGACGACTCCCGTCAGATGCTTGAGCGCGAGGATGTGCAGGTAGAGTTCATGCAGGTGGATATCACTGCGGATGGAGCGCCTAAGAAAATTATTGAAGGTGCCCTGAAAGTTTTTAAAACGGTTGATGTCCTCGTAAATAACGCCGGTATCTGCAAGCTCAACACCGTGACTGAGTTCGGGCGGAAAGATTGGGATCCGATGGTCGCTGTGAACCTAACCGCGGCGTTTGAACTCTCCCACGAGGCTATTAAGCACATGATTCCCCAAAAGCGTGGCAAGATTATCAACATCTGCTCGCTCTTCTCGTACCTCGGCGGGCAGTGGTCACCTGCTTACGCTGCGACCAAGCACGCGCTGGCTGGGTTTACAAAGGCGTACTGTGATGAGCTTGGACAGCACGGGATTCAGGTTAATGGGATAGCGCCTGGATATTTCGCAACGGAGATTACAACCAAGACCCGTGACAATCCCGAAACGAACCAACGGGTGCTCGATCACATCCCAGCGGGACGGTGGGGGGACCTGCAGGATCTGATGGGGGCAGCTGTGTTCTTAGCGAGTAGAGCCTCTGATTACGTAAACGGGCATCTGCTCGTGGTTGATGGTGGCTACCTTGTTCGCTAGATGGGGGGTGTAGGGTGCGACTAAATCGGGAAGAGATCGTTCAAGGGTTGTGTCGCATACTGGGTGATGCGAGGGTCGACACTGATGAGCAGGTTCTTAAAGAGAACAGCCACGACCGTTTTCGAAAGCTTGAGAGCATCTTTGGAATCTACTCGTGCCCACTCCCCGCTGCAGTTGTCCGACCGGAATCGGCGCAACAGGTCTCTCAGATACTAAAATTCCTAAACGAGCACGGGATCGCGTGTATTCCCCGCACAGGGGGCTCCGCTACAGAAGGGGGTCTTGAAGTTGTGCGGGAGAATACGGTCGTAATCGATGGTTCGGGAATGAATCGGGTCATCAAGATTGATCCGATGAATATGCTCGCCACCGCACAGTGTGGGGTAAATCTCGAGGCGCTTGAGGCGCAGCTTAGGGAGCAGGGCTTCACCACCGGACACTCACCACAATCTAAGCCCCTCGCGCAGATGGGTGGATTGGTAGCCACCCGGAGTATCGGCCAGTTCTCAACCCTCTACGGTGGAATTGAGGATATGGTTGTGGGGCTTGAAGCGGTATTTCCTAATGGAGAGATAGCTCGCATCAAGAACGTCCCCCGCCGCGCCTGCGGCCCAGATATCCGCCACGTTATCATCGGCAACGAAGGTGCGTTGTGTTTTATCACCGAAGTGACCGTAAAGATCTTTAAGCACCAACCGGAGAACAACCGCTACCTCGGGTTCTCCCTCCCCACCATGGGGCCAGGTTTTGATCTCTTACGAGAGGTGATGGTTGAAGGCTTACGTCCCTCAGTGGCGAGGCTCTACGACCCCGAGGATGGACGGCAACACGGGTTTGATAAGTTCGCTCCGGCTCGGTGTGTGCTTATCTTTGTGGCTGAAGGGCCAAAAGGAATTTCACGGGCCACGGAGGAGGGGATCCTTGAGATCGCATCCAGGTGTCGGGGGATTGAATCGGTAGAACCAAAAATAATTGAAAAGTGGTTTACGCACCTAAATTGGGGCCCTGAGAAGATTCAGGCCGAGCGCGATTTTATCAAGAAGAACCTCAATATGGGATTTACCACAGAGGTATCGGGGAACTGGGATATCATTAACGCGATCTATGAGAATTCGATCGCTCGCATCCAAAGGGACTTTGCGTATGCGGGCGACCTAACCATGCTGGGAGGGCACTCCTCGCACAGCTACCTGACAGGAACGAACCTCTATTTTGTATACGATTACAACGTCTCGGGGTGTAAACCAGAGGAGGAGCGAGAGCGGTACCACATCCCGCTTAACGCCATGATCGTTGAAGAGACCTTGAAGCTAGGTGGCTCGATGGTTCATCACCACGGTATCGGAAAGTACCGGACACAGTGGACCAAGGAGGAGCACGGCTCTGCTTACTTTATTCTTAGAGCGCTTAAGAGCACCTTTGATCCAAACGGCATCATGAATCCGGGGACGATCTTTAATGAGTAGGGGATACCTGATCGGGGTAGACGTTGGCACGCAGAGTGCCAAGGTGAGTGTGTTTGACACCGATGGCGCTCTCGTCTGTTATGAGAGTGAGCCACTAAAGAAACTTGAGATCCCGGCACCTGATCTAGCCATTCATCCCGGTGATGATCTCTGGGACTCCTTGGTGCGAGCTCTCCACAAAGCGATGGGGGCATTTAATAAGCTCGGGCGCGATCCTAAAGAGATCCTTGGAATGGGGATCTGTATCGTGCGGTGTTGCCGGGCGCTCTTAAAAGGGAACGGAGAGCTCGCGCATCCGGTTATTAATTGGATGGATAAGCGGTTAAATGACCCTTACGAGTGGGTGCCTGAATACGGCGATGTGCGGTGGGTAACCTCAGCTTCAGGCTATATCACGCACCGATTAACTGGAGAGACAAAAGATACGTGCGCCAACTATATCGGCTGGTGGCCGATGGATGACGACACGTGCACGTGGACCACCAAAGGGGAGCTCCTCAAGAAGTGTAAGATTCCGCCACACATGCTCTTCGATGTCGTAAAACCGGGGGAGACCCTCGGATCGGTTACAGAGAGGGTTGCAGAGATAACGGGAGTGCCTGCGGGAGTCCCCGTTGTTGCAACCGCTCACGACAAGGGGGTCGAGGCTCTTGGATCCGGAACCCTTTCGGAGGGAACCGCGCTCATCTCACTTGGAACCTACATCGGAGCGATGGTTCACGGGAGGGCCCGTGTACCGGATGCAAAGAGCTTCTGGTGCTTCCAATCATCTATCCCTGGTGAGTGGCTCTACGAGTGTATGGGGGTCCGCAGGGGGATGTGGACGGTGAGTTGGTTCGTTGAGCAGTTCGGGGGAGATCTAAGAGTAGAAGCAGCGCGTCGTGGTGTCTCAGTCGAGGAGCTCCTGAATGAAGAGGCCTCGATGATCCCTGCGGGCTCCGATGGATTGGTGACCGTTCACGATTGGGCACCACCTGCACACGCCACGTTTCGAAGGGGTGTATTCTTTGGGTTTGATGGTCGTCACACCCGAGCACACATGTACCGTTCACTCCTAGAGGGGATTGGCCTCACATTAAAGAATCACATCGATCCGATGTGTGAGGAGCTCCGTGTGCCCCTTAAAAAGATAGTGGTCTCTGGTGGTGGAGCACAGAGTGCGCTCCTTACCCAGATCCTCTCTGATATCTTTGGAGTGCCGGTGTATCGGAACGAGATCGCAGCTTCAGTTGGCGTTGGCTGCGCCATAAACGCCGGTGTCGGCATCGGCGCCTTCCGTTCATACGAAGAGGGGATTAGGAAGATGGTGACGGCGCGGGATACCTTCACGCCGAGCCCTGAGAATACAGGGCTCTATCGGGATATTAACGAGAAGGTCTATCGAGGGATCAATCGTCACTTTGATCCGGTTTTGGAGAGGCTTGGGGGGATTGATAGTGGTGGCCGGGGGGGAGTTTCAGTGCCCCGGACCGGGTAGTACCGACACCTTGCAGTTGGGGTGGATGGGTACGAGCGCGTCGACGTGCACGTAAGCGTAGACTCCAAGTGTTCTCCGGGGGGAAATCCCATCAAAAAGCAGCTTCAATTAACGGTAGTTGAAAAAGCTCCTCAAAACCGCTAATCCTCCACGTTCTCAGCGCTTCCCAATCGCACACTACCCCGTCTATCCCAAAAAAGGATCTTCATCATGCTCTGCGACCGGTTCACAAATAATAATATAGCGCCGGACAGAGCCTCTTGATACTTCACCTCAGAGGCCATCGCATGGAGCCCGTCAAAGCTTTCGCGCCCATCAAGCGGATGCTCATACACCAAGACCCGCGCAGCTTAGCGTCCAAAGGGCATTAGCCTCGAATCATGAAAACGGTGCCGTCGGCGAGCGATAGCTCTAAAACTGTAGCGCGGGGTGCGGTGACCTCAACACACCTCCCCTTATCTCTCATCGGCGCTCTCCTTAAGCCCCGCATCGTTTGTCGCAAGATTCCCTCCTCTGCAGCGATCTCAGCTATCTGTAGTCCGTCCGTAAGAGTGCGCTCGGTTATTGCTAGTCGCTCTTCTTCGGTGTGTCGCGGCTTTAGCATCTCTGGGGCCCATTCAATGAGAAAGACCCCAAAGTTACGATGCTCACGCCAAGAGCGCCAGGAAGCCGGAAAATGGCCGGTTGTTTCATGAGACGAAAACAGTGGGTGCCGACCATGCTCCGCTGATCTTCACAACTTAGGTGCGCGCACAAAGTGAGTCGATAAAAAGCTGCCTAGCGAGCTCAGTCCATGGTCGTCATCCCGATTTGCAAAGCCCTTCGCGAAATCCCAGTTTTTGAAAAAGGCAATTGATTCGCAGATGGCTATCAATAGGCATATGCGGTAAAGGCTAAACCCGAGTAAGGCTACGAGCTATTCGAAAACGAATCCAGCGGGCCTTGAAGTTGTAACTATCGCGATAATACTCGCCAGAACCACAAACAGAATTGCTCCAAAAAGCATCACTTGGAATCTCGAATTATCATAAAACTTTAGCCGAAGATTCTGTATCGGCAACTCAAAATATCTATAGGAGATTACTGCCAAAATAAGCGATGACCCAACGTATGCGGCTGGAGTAATGAAGATTCCTTGACCGAGATAATGCAAACAAATCGCCGAGCAAAAGAAATGTATAATGTAAATGCCGTAGCAAAGTTTTCCCAGAGTCGCGAGGCCTGCGTTCTGGATCAATGGACGTTTATAAATGGTCCAATACACAAAGAGTGCTAGGATAAAAGATATTCCGTACCAATACCACCGAAAGTCATTAAGATGTTGTGGGCCATGCACGGTAATCCACGTAAGAAAAAACGCACTCCATGAGATTAACATCATCCGAAGTCCAGGTGGACCAAGTGCCACGAGCGCTCCCGCGGCAATGTATTGCATCGTGGCGTGAGTCGTTTTATGCATAATCATGTGGCCGCCAGGGATGATATGGGAATCGAATAGAAGTCCCACAAACATGAGGAGCGCGGCACACACAGTCGTTTGACGCGGATTGAGAGTCCACACAATAAGCGGCCAGAAAAGGTAAAATTGTTCCTCGATTGCCAATGACCACATTACATCGGTGCGCATGGGGGGGATAATCCCCACCGCCATCCCGTAGTTATTCACCAAGAGGAAATTGAGAAGAGCAGAGCGGCTGTAGGCAGGCCAGATGATGGCGCTTATGAGAAGCGCGAGTAGCATAAGGGGCCAAATACGGAACAACCGATTGATGTAAAACCGAGAAAAGAACTTTTCACGAGTCCTGCTCTCGAGAAGGATACGGGTGATGAGGTATCCGCTAATCACAAAGAAAAGGACAACGCCGTGGTAGCCAAAACCGCCAAATTGGGGCGGTATCCACGTAGTAAGGGCGGTACCGTGGCAGATAAAAACCCACAGAATGGAGAGCCCCCTTAACTCATCAAGTCCCGTTATTCGTTGCTTGAGCGATGGCTGGGCTACGTCTTTAATTTGGGGAGCCTTTAAGGTCATGGAGTTCAATTCCTCCGATTGCGATCTGTCAGGTAAAGACTGTGTAGCATACGGTTGGTAGTCGAACAACATTTCCCCGAGGAGCGATGTTTCGCCCAAATAGGAGGGCGGGCGTTATCGGGGCATCAAATTACTCGCGTCACTACCAAGCCTCGCTCTCAAACACACATATTACTGGATAAACACGCGCATCCGAAAAAATTGAGAATCGAAACTCCTATGGCTTTAGGGGTTCGGTTTAGCGACCATTGCCAAATAGTTTTTAGGATATCCTCTCCTTGAGAACTTCGAGCGGGTCTCTAGGCGATGAAACACAACAGCAATAACGCATGCGACCGTGCGAAATAGTCAAAGAAGAAGCGAGGAACTATATCCATACACTCCCCCTCCGAACTCCTTTGGATGTGTGAGAAGGTATTTATGCACTCGATGCAGCTGATAGCCAACTGTTTCAAAGTATCCTTCAAGCCAGTCTAGTCGTTGCACTTCAAAACCCACCCTCTTAGGCAGATAATAGAGGCCGTATTTTGGCTAGCGAAAGAAATCGTACGTGATCTCGTGTTCCTCGCAGAAAAGAGGCCCCGAGTAGATCATCTTGCCTGCCGGTTTTAGGACACGAGAAAGCTCCCTGAGAACCAGCTTCGTTTCCGGGACGTGCTCTAACACCTGATCAAATAAAAGCAAGTCAAATCTGCTATCTTTAATCGGGATAGCGGGGAGTTGCCATACGCACGTTGATAGCGCATATTTTTTTATCGACTTGCTCGAAATCTGCCGTTTCATACTTCGCATGGAGAAAGAGGTCCTTGTAAGGGGCAGAACCAGCATCCAGCACCACGCGGTGCAGAAGCACTCGTCGCGCGAAGGCTTCATTTTCCGATCTGAATCGGTGCCTTGATGAATTGAAAGCCAGCGCCTGCTTGAGAAAAACCATCGGCTTTAATTTTTACCCCCTGGCGTTGACTTACATCACCTAAAGAAGGCTGCGGGCAACATATTGGCGGGATCTGAACAATCCTGCCTCAAGAATCCGTGCTTTATGTGGGTCGGCGATCGCTCCATTGGGGATGCTTGAAGTATGTAAATGGCTCTTTCCCTACGAGTCCAATGCGCAAGCCACACGCCTGTACCTTTTTTGAGATAGCGATCTCAGAGGCGATAGCCTCACCGTAGCTTCGTCCGATGTTGAAGCCATGTATACGATCAAGAACCGCCCTCGTCGTGAAGAGCGAGAGGCTTTTGAGGTGGTCTGCTTTTGGCCCGAGCTCGATGTTGTGACGACGCCAAAAATCGAAATAACACTCGAGTCTTTCGACGGGATTATCCGGAGTTCCGATCCAATGATCGGGGAGTGTGTGCCCAGCATACCTCTCCCGAATAACGCTCCACGGAGCGTCCCATTTTTTCTGCTCGGAGAGCTTCTCTCCGAGCAATCCTATTGAACCATTGAAAGCGGCGAGAAGTGCGGGAATCCAGTCTGTTTTCACCAACTGACACTCATCCTGGAGAAAGAGGAAATAGTTATCACGCGGCTCATTCCTCCATCCAGCATCCCAGGCGCCGATGTTGTAGCCCACGTTTTCACGGTACATGATCGAAACCTCACGATGTCGAGCTGGGAGAAGGAGATCGCGGTCGAGCGCTCGATTTACCACAACCTTGATGGAAAACTGGCCACCAGCAGGCGCTGCTTGTAAGGCATCAAGTAAACGCACGAGGTTATGTGACGAACGAGCGTTGTAGAATGAGATGATGACTTTTACCCGCGCGCCTGTCGTGCGCTGGGCCCGCTTAAAGAGGAGCTTCCCTCTCGATAGCACGGATTGCCATGACGAACGCAATTGAGGTATCTCAATGGGGTGACGAGGGGTTTTCGACGTGATGAGTTCGCAGTCACCATGGATATAGGAAGTTATCTCACCAATTGTATCGGTTGTAACGAAGTTTTCCCGCACAAATCGCTGAGAAACCGAACATCCGGAATCCTTCGGTCGGAGATTAAAACACTTTCCGATGAAGGTAGCCCAATCACATGATGAACGAAGCGATTGTAATGGCGCATAAGAATCGGTGTTGAGATCGTACGAAACGACTGCTGTCGGCAAAGAAGCTCGTGCAGCATCGACGGCGATTGTCGAGGGGGTGGTAATCACTCCATCCGAAATTGCTATAAGATCAGCGGCTGTTGCCTCTGCCCATTTCGGATCAGATGGAGCGGCAATTGTCAGATTCGGAATGCTCGGAAGAGTTCCTTTGTATCGCTGCGTAAGCCACACGCCGGCTGGATGCGGCTTGATGATGAAGCGAGTGTCAGGGTTCGCGATGGAGGTTGATTCCAAGTCTTCGAGAAATCGCGCCCGAAAAATATCCGAGTAGCGATCCCAATGAAGGTTCTCAAATACCGAGATAACCCTCGCGCAAGGCTTCGTTAAGCGAGACGGTATTGAAGCCGGCTTTGGCACCCCTACTGGCACGCATTTGACCCGAGTCTCAACCAACACCTCTGGGTGCAGCATCTCAAGAGGGCTCCAGGTGAAAATTACGCTAGAGGCGAACCTGACCTGAGATGGCGGATACTGCGCATCGAAAAAGGTAAGGCCAATGTTGTCGAAGCCATGTTGAAGGGTATAGGTAGCAAGCCCTAGTTTGTGAGCGTGCTCGGTAAGCTGCCATGAGGGCCTATGAGGACTAGCCGTCGTCTCCGTAGGACACATAACGGCCGAGACCCCCTCTAGTGGGGGGCCAGCTTCAATCGCTTTCCGCGAGATGATTACGTACGGGGTGGAGCCAAGAAGCCGTTCGACTCTCGGGATATTTTGGCGAAGTTCGTCTAGTAACCAGATCTCAAAAGATATCGGTGGCTGTAGTCGCGCAGTGTGCTTGCTTTGCAAAAGGGCGAGGGCCAGGTCGATATCAGTGATTAACTGAACAAAGATAACGACCCTAAAGCCCCCACTACCCACTTGTTCTTTACCTAGCTGGCGAGGCTCTTCGGAACAGTTCGAATGGCTTGGTCATAGCTTGACCTATCTTCCAAGCGCTTGAGGTGCTCATGCCCTCGATGTCTTTACTCATCTTGGACAACTCTTGACGAACCTGATACAGCTTGGTGGTGCCATCAATAACCTGAGCCTTAAGAGTAGTGAGCAGATCCTCTTTCGACGCCGCGGATCCTCGACTCTCAGGACTTAGAGCAAGGAACTCGAGCAACATCGGATCGAGATGTTTATTTGCGACACCCGATTCAATATCAGCTCGAGTTACCACACCCTCCTGCACCGCTTCCGCGAAACAGCGAATCCATACAGAAGCCAGTGGATTCTTGTTTGCCTTCCACGGCTGAGTTGGCACGACGGTGTAATGAATCAACTTAGTAACACCGGGAGAATACTGCTCCAGGTGATTCCACTCTGGTGGGATTCGATCGGCGATCTCATCTGGCCTCACCACGCAGAGATCAAACATAAGCTGAGGATACGTAAACTTATCATCGTCGAGATCTTTAACGATCTCCCTGATGTCCCAATCGAGCCGAGAGCAGTCGAGCAACATTACACTAAATTGACGACCAGCCTTGAAGAAGGAATTGTTTCTCCAGGCTGGAGGTGGTTCTGGCTGACTAGTGCAGAGAACTTTTTGATCACCAAAAGGAATTTGCCAGAGCTCGGAGAGATCAGTGAACACCTGCATATCCGCATCAACGTAGAGCGCCCGGCCCTTATAGCCCGCGAGCTGCGGAATCATAAATCGGTAGAACGAAAAGCCAGTCCGTGGCCGGTTCTTTTTGTCTTTCGGCATCGGAACGTCTAAGTCCCGCATGTAGACAACTTCTACGGGACGAGAGGCAAACTTTTTAATCGAGTGCTCAAGAACCTTAGTCGCAACGGTCTGAGAATCATCAGTTCCAACAAACACACGCATAGGCTCAAGGTCATTTTGCTTTTCCATAGCTACCTTCATTTCGAACGATTGATTAAGGCTTCTTCCTCGTCGCAAAGGTGAGAAGTGATGACTACTAGGTAGTCCGACTTGCTAAGTGCACCTCCAATCTCCGTCATCAGATACCATACTTCAGGGATTTGCACATCCAACGGGTGCATTGTTGCAAACTCCTGGGCCCGAGCATGACAAGATTCCAGGCTCACGCGCTGCTGGCATCTTTAGCTAAGTCCTTGATTCGAGGCTAAAGCCTTGTTACGCGAGGTATTCACCGACAGGGCACCCAACAACGGAGGCAGCGAATCCACTCATTGCGCCCCGCCCCGCGCGGAAAGCGCGCCCAAGTTATTGGGCCTGCCGAAGTGCGCTGAACGCAGTGCCTTCTCCCACTGCTCACCGAGCTTCTCATCAGAATAGTTTTCAAGGACATATTCCCGCCCCGCTCTCGTCATCTCAGCTACAATAGGGTGCTGTTCCAAAATCGCTTGCAAACCCTCATCCCACCGATCGAGAAAAACATGCGGCGAAAACTCCGAATAACTTGGAATCGAGTCTGCGAGAACGGGAACCCCGTATCCGAGAGGAAGAGTGAGGCGATTGTTACTCTTGCACACAGTGAACGGATTCGGAGTCACTGGAATTAAAACAGCGGCAGACTCACTCAGGAGCGCTCGAAGACGTTGCAAACTCCACTCCACATATCGAGTACGAAACGGCAGTGGAGCGATGTGAGATTTAAAGCGAGCTCTATTGTTGCTAAGAACGACCAACTCAAAGTCGTATTTTTTCCCTAGGTTGGACAGGGGGTCCTTGATCGTAAGAATGTCCAGCATGCCACACTCGGCATTCGGAACTCCATAGATACCCTGCCAAAGGAGAGTAGTCACCTTCTTTCTAAAGGAAGGAAGCCATCGCCGCCTCCGGGGCGGGAGCTCTTCAACAGCATCACCAACAATTAAGATAGGGGGAGCCTCGGGCACTGCTTGAAGCACCTGATCTTGGAGGGCTTGAGTAGAGCAGATACAGCCATCCACTATGCCGAGCATCGCCTGCAAGTTCTTTGCGGCCTCTGTATAGGCGGGGAGGCCAAACGGGTTGTAGAAATGATTGTCGCATAGGTCGAGAGCGGTACGGATGCCGGCTCGTTTTAATTGAAGAGCGAGCTCTTGCTCCCTCGGAGAATACACCTTAGAGAAGATTACGAGGGAGTACCTGTCTCGTCGGGAATCTTCGTATAATTCTACCGGAAAGCCCCGCTCGTTAAGAGTGCGAATAGGGGTGTGGCAACGATATCGAACGCTAGCAACTTTCGAATTTTTTGATTTCGCTATCCACCCAACCAGCATGAAAACTATACGCCAATGACCCTTCTAAGAGATGCAACAAGTCGACTTTGAAGCGCAAAACGCCTAACGACCGGAGACTTCTTTAGCCTGGCTTTAATTCGCTCAACAAAAACTCCATTCTTCGTGAACCGAGTATAGGGAGCGACCCACGAAAACTTTCTTTGCGCAACATTGTTCGGATCTGGAAGTCCCGCCCAGACGAAAATTTCAGGCGATATGTGTCCAGCCTCAATTTCCTGATTGATGAAATCCGTGGAAACAAACCCCTCGTTGATAGCTTCGCGCAGACATTTATACCAAAGATGCCCGTTTTTATTGGCGTTACTAACCCATGGCTGGGTGTTCATGTCTGTATAGTGAATGAGGCGGGTTTCAACTGGATCGAAGTGCTCAAGAGAATTCCACCCTTCCGGAAGCAATGCCTGCTTTGCGTCACCAGGAGCAAGGCAGAACTCGTGCATCAGCCCTTTGTAGTCATATGCCCCCTCGTCCAGTCCGCGGACTATCTCCTCCACGTTCCACCGAAGACGTTCGCAATCAAGTAAAAGCACACTGTATTGGGGAACACGGCCGGTAGCTGAGGTGTGATTCGCATGGGCGACACCCGCATTTTTCATGTCCCACGTCCAAAGCTCTCGAATATCACGGAACACCTGCATGTCAGCGTCCATGTAAATTCCTCGCCCTTTGTATCCACGCAAACGAGGGATGTCGAAACGTGCGAAAGAGAAACCAGTGCGGGAACGATTGGCGGGATCTTGAGGAATTGGGATGTGTTTGTTGTCAATCGGCTGCACCTCTACTGAGATGCTTGCGTGTTTTTTGATACTATATTCGAGAACTTTCACACCAGCCATCTGAGCTTCATCGGCCCCAACGAAGACTCTAACGGGAGCTTCGACTCCCCACGGAGAGAAACACACTCTAGAGTTTAGAAGCACGTCGGCGATATCACGAAACTGCACGTCAAAATTCTTGTGCCCATTTGCCAGCAGCGTCTCACCAGCGAGGTCAGAAAATCGATCGCTGTAGGTAACTCCTCCGTCAACACCTATTGAAAAAACGCGCGAAGCACCACAGCGGGCGAGCACGTCGAGCGCGCATGCAGAGCTGAAATGTCGGGCTTTAATACTCGGACACAAGCCGAGAGGCTTTGAGGAATCTAGGTTATACCATATGAGGCGGCCTTGTTCAGCCAGGCGCTTGAGCACAGGTATTTCTTCGGCGAACTCCGCAAGAGTTTTTGAACCGGCCTTGCACTTACTGTGCGGATGGTACGGCATAACCACGAACCGCGCGTTCTGCTCCAAGATGTCCTGACAATCAAGCACCGGTTCGATGTCGATAAAATGAGCGACGGTAACGGAAGCCTCACGTACAACGTGGTTCAACGAGCAAGAAAAATAACGCGCCGTGTCCACGTCCTTAAACTGGTCGAATGTTGGCCCTTTACCTACGAGAACCCACGGCTTGGACGAGAGATCAAACTCGTGTGACCAACGAGCAATATCCGGTAGTGCGCTGGAGTCCATATGGAGTCTGCCAATAAGTGCCGCTGAGCGTCTGTCAAACGGTACTGCACCCCTCCGGGAAATACAACCGGAGCCCGGCCCGGCACTATTTCTCCTTCGGCTCTGGCTAAGGAGCTGATTTGTATAGCTATAGTGAGGGCCGGTCAGAGGGGGATGAGCCCGTTCCTTCATTCAAAAAAGATGCTGTTCAGGAACTTCTGCATGACAGGGAAGGTGGACCGCGCCCGGTCTCGAATCGGTTCAAAATTCTCACGCAGCCCCTCAGCAATATTCTCCGGTGCATAGAGGGGAAATCCGAAGTGTTCCGCGATGCCGGTAGCTCGGCCATCGACACCAATGAGGGCGGTTCTCTTCGCTAGACTCAAACAGAGAAGATGGGCGTGCAAACGAGACCCCACATGGGCATCGATTGTTTTATAGAACCTAATTAATTCATCCGCGCTTCGAGGTATCAAGATCTTGTAACCAAGCCGCCGCGCCTCCAATCGAAGAGTCTCCACCTGATTCGCCGGAGATCTTCCCAAGCGATGCCGGAGCGATTCAAAAGATGCTGGCGGTGAAAAGTTCTGGTGAAGGGTGAGAAAACGGGTCGTGCTTGGCAACGCCTGAGCGACGTGCCGCAATAACGAAAGCTCCCGCTGGAGGAAGTCTCCCCGCTCCGTGACGGTTACCGAGATGCGATCAATCCGTTCCGCAAACGGAGCACCGTCTAGCAGCGGTCGATCATACAGCACGGGACATCCCGTCATTAGGAATTTTTCGGAGAGATGCGGGAGAGATTTGCGGAGGTACTCGACCGTCGCTGGGCACCTCCACGACGAAAAGAGGATGCGTTCGTGGATGATGGAAATTATCTCTCTTGATTGTGGGGAAAGCTCGCTTGTGCGTCCGTCTTCGCCATGTATGCCGACACCGAACGGAATAAATCTGACGGGAAGGTCGCGCAACTGATCGGGAGTTAGGCTCGGCCATATCGTGTAGTTGTCGTTTAATTGATTGGCGCCTGCCAAGATTACGCCAGAGGACAATGTAAGTTTTTGTTTGTCATGCGCGCTAAGGGGCATTCGCGGCGAGAGAATGCCCCCCGGGCTTAACCTCCCAACGTGTCGCTCAATTGCTCGAAGAATAATGCCATCTCCGTAATTGACTCGCTTCTTATTCGAGAGGGCGGGAGGAATGAGATAGGGGCTGAGCGCCGCGTATGCCTTAGTGCTGGAAGGGGAGGGTGGTGCCGGCATATTCGATGGATTTCATCATGAGATAAAGTTTTTCGAACGACATGCGATCAATATATTTTTATCCTCTTTATCCATACGCTTTTGAATGACGTCATAGTTTGCCCTTGCGAGACATGCCGTCAGTTCATCATCCGAAAGGTGATTCAGCCAGCCAAGTTCTTTACGTCGCGCCGGCGTATATTCGTCATTTTGTTTAATTACATGGCTCAACACAAGGTACGGCGCTCGGGCCGAGAGCGCCGCCAATGCGGATGGTAACTCGTTGAGGTACTCAATCACTCCGAGCATGACAATTACATCAGATCCCTTTGGAAGGTTGTCTTTCTGCACGTCAAATTGGATTACTTTGTCGGACTGCGGGCGAATATCGTAACCTTGATAGCTGCGAACCAGCCCTAACTTCCGCAGTAACGGCTCCAATTTACCATCACCGCAGCCAATATCCGAGACCGCAATCCCATCACCTGCATGGAAAATATCAGAAAGCAGCTCTGCGCAAACCTCGGCGCGTTGCACCCAAGACCACAGAGATTGATGGGCACAATTGAACTCGTTGGCGGTCATACCCTACGCATCGCCCACTAGATCTAAAGATTCACTTTCATCGACCGTTTCATTCCACGGACGCACAACACCATTTACTATCCAATCCCGAGGTTGGTAGAAGCTGCAATGAAGTCCATGTCCTTGCTCACGAACGACCAAGCGAAGGCCATCGGCTACTGCTTTGATATCGTGCAGTTTACCGTGAGAAACACTGAGCTTCACACGATACATCCCGGCCGGAAGACCCACGTGAGGCATAGAAATTTTGACCTCCGAAACCCCTTGCTGTAGCTCGATTCCACCTACATCACGGCTCGACGACATAAACTGCACCGCTGGCGCGCCAGGCTGATTATTATCGAAGATCATAAGGTTGATACTTATGTTTGACATAGCAGCCCGTGACGATATCCTACACAGGATCGTCCCCTCCGCTCCGCAGCTCCAGAATCCGCAATCAATGTCGCCACTGAGGAACTTAACGGAGTCAATGGATGTTTCAGACCGCACCGACTGCGCAGACTTGCAGGGGATTGTCGCCTCAACTTCGAAGGCACTCTTGTTATGAGCGCTCGCTCGAACGATCTGATCCTCCTCGTAACGCTTGAGAACTTTTACAGGCGATCCCTGTTCTATAACGTGCCCCTTTTGCATGTACAAACATTCGTCACTCAGGGCTTCAATCAAAACCGCGCTGTGAGAAACAAGAAGCATCGAAGTGCCTTTTCGCCGCAGCTCGTTTATTTTGTTGCGACATTTTACTCGGAACTTTGCGTCGCCGACGGATAGCACCTCATCGACGATCAGAATGGAGGGATCGGTGTGAATAGCGCACGCAAACCCAAGGCGACTGATCATTCCAGAACTGTACGTCCCTACCGGGGCATCTATCGACTCATGAAGCTCACTGAAATCGAGGATGGAATCAAAACGTTTGGGAATCTCCTTTCTGGGAACTCCCAAGATCGACAAATTGAGGAACACATTTTCTCTTCCCGAAAGCACAGGCTTGAAGCCCGCTCCTAACGCGATCATGGGAGCAATGCGACCGTGAACCTCGACGGAACCAAGGGTCGGATTGATGATTCCACTGACAATTCGCAAAAGCGTAGTCTTGCCACTTCCGTTGACACCCACAATTCCGATCGATTGGCCCGCCATCAAATCGAATGAAATATTACAAAGCGCCCAAAACTCACTCTCTCTGAGTCGGTCGGTGCCTTTAAGCCCTACTACCGCGCGTGCTACGTCGATACCGCCATACACGAACGAACGCTTTAGGGAGCGGGCGAACTTTTTCGAGACTCCTCTGACTCGAATGCACGGCTTACTTGCGGAAGTCATCACCGTCCTCCAATAAGCATGCGCTCAACAATGATGGGTGTGGATATGCGAACGAGGGCTATCCCCAAACACGTGACAAAAATAGAAACAGCGATGACCACGTAGAATTCGGTCGGCGTTGAGATCGCCACACCTGCGGCTACATCTCGGGCAACCTGCATAAGCGGCGATATCGGGTTGTTCCGAACAACCAGCGCAAACAATCCGTCGCCCGCAGGGAGATACATGGCGGGCGTGAGAAATATGCCGTAACTCAAGATGAGTTTAATGGTCTGATGAAGGTCCGAGAAGAGAATGGTAAAAGGCATCGTGATCATGCTAATTCCCAAGCCTAATAGCGCTGCAAGAAACGCACAGAAGAGTAGCGTGCCTGCGCTAGAAAGGGATAGCGTGCCGGTTAGGGCCATAAACAAAAGTGCCACGAATACCCGAACACACGTGACGAAGAACGCTTCGCACGCTTGAGCTAAAATGATAGCCTCGCGAGGAAATTGCACTCGTGTGAGGTACGATCGGGCCCCTTCAATCGCCTGATGAGCGAGCGTTGCAGTCTCCGCGAATGTTTGCCAAAGAAGTGTCCCGATAAAAACGAAGAGCGCATATGGCAAGGTCGTGTCTCCTGGACGCAAGAGCCCAGAGTCGTATGCAACACATGCGCCGGCACTCACAACAAGCGCGGGAGCTACCATCCAAAAATAGCCAAGGAAAGAGCGTCTGTATTTAGCGCCTATCGTACGGCCAAAAAGCGACCAGGATAGAGATAAAGTATTTCTTACGTCTGCTAGCATACCCCTTCCGCCTTCAAACGGCCTTCTTCTAGTAGTCTGAGAAGTTTTCGCTGCGCTGGATAGCGCCTTATAGCCTGCCAGAATCGTGGCTTGTTGTTGGCGACAAGAAAAGCACTCCAGTAAAGCCGCATCAGGTGTTTTCGCTGCCCCTTGAAATGAAGAACTAACTTGTCGTCAAGCGGCGCGCGAATCGACTCTACGTCATTATCGGGAGAAAAATTATAATTGTCGCAAGGAAGTAGCAAAATACGACACCCTTCACACTCGATTGTTTCCTTGTACTGTGGCGCAAGCGGCGCAAGCTGCAAAAGCGACACCATCGCCAATTGGTCACCGTACCAGTGTGCTTTGTCAGAAAATGCGTTCTCAAAATGCTCCGTGAAGATCTTGAAGAAATGGCGCGCTTTCTCGGGGCGACGATTGTTGATAATCATCAGCCCGCCATTAATCGGCACCGAGCTTTTAGTTCGATATGTAAGCGCCACATCGAAATCCTTTTCCAGAATCGATGATAAAGAGCCGTTGAGTAAAATGTCGGAATCAAGAAACACGATCGGTGATTCAAACGATGATGCATTGAGATAGTGATGTTGGGCCCTTGTCCTACTGAGCATCAGCTTCGTTGCGTCAACATCGACCTCATGTTTGATGGAGCGATATTTGAGGCCTCGAAGGCTGGTGTCAGGCGATGTTATCACGACTCCGCGCATTTGCGGATGGAAGAGCGCGGCGCTTCGAAACATCATGTCGAGTATATTCAAATAGTTGTCATGCCGAAGAGTTTCATGCGGATGAGCTTCCTGGCCAGCTTCCAGCGAATGATGAAATGTGACGAACTCGATACTACCCATATCGCTAGAAATAGGGGGTGATAGGCCACCCGGTTAAAGGTCAACGGACCATAGAGTGTTGGGCAACTCTTTCAGGGTCAACGCGTGTCACAAGCTGCAACTGCCCGGAATCTAGCCAAGATCGTGCTCGACAACAAGTGCCGGAAGGCTCGTTGGAGTGGCTATCCCCGTACCCTGGTAACGCCTGGTAATTAGGCTCGTCGAGTTAGAATCAAAACCCGCAAGCCATTACGCTCATCGCGCTCTTCAAGAACTCGAGACTGCGTAAAACCTGCGTCCCCAAGCACCGAGAGAAGCGTATCAATACTCAGCCATTTAGCGTGATCGCCCATACCGGCGAATACCTCGGCTTTTCCGCCCTCTTTGAAGTTTCGATAGTTATATGACTTGCCCCGAACTTCGTAGCTCAACTTGTCTTCGCCTTGGCGAGCCACATGGGTATCAAGCATCATACCCTCCTTGACCTGCCGAGCGATATCGAAGATGTGAGCTACCGGATCGACAAGATGATAGAGAACACCGACATGGTGTAAGAGATCTACAGTGGGAAGCAACTTCACATCTTCTGGGATATCCAAATCACACTTAAAGACCGTCGGATAACAACCAAACAGAGAGGCTCGAACGATCGTCTTAACAACATTCTCGATTCGGGAATCGATCGCGGTTACTTTCGCGGCACGGTTGCAAAGCCCAACCGTGTGCACACCCTCGAAGCATCCAACCTCCAGCACGTGCTTACCCGTAAGATGAAACTCGTCATGGAATATCTTCAGGCGCCTGTCGGGAACGAGTTGGGGGGTATCTCGCTTACCGCTCCGCGCACGCTGGCCAAATCGACGGCCCTTACTGTCTACCGTGAAACAATTCCATCTGAGGATCTGGTTGAGCTCCTTAAGCTCCGCCTCCGAAAGATTGTCTACGTATTTGGTTTGCACCCTAAACTCTTCGGGATAGTTCTCAAATTGGATGTCGTCCCCATGTGTCGGCGCAGCGGGAGTTGTTTCGACAGTCGCCGCATTTGAGGAGCCTGTGAAGATTTTGAACTTGAACATATGCCAATCCGAAAAAATAACGCGCGGCGTTCAGATCTTATAGCACAATCAATCCGTCAGTCGATACTCAACTGAGACTGTTATATTTCTGGGCTGCGGGGGCGGCGCTGTCACGGTGTGGCATCGCTGTCGTGGAGCGGATCCCGATGGTCACCACCCCGGACGCTTACAATGAGGGGTATCTGAGGACAAAGAGGGAGAAGTTGGGGCACCTCTTGTAGCCCCAGTCTCTTGGGGCATCTTTTGTAGGGGTGCTTCCGTTTGTTATACGTGTTGTAGTCCCCCACGGTGGGCTAAGGCATTCTAGACAGAGGACAAAAATCTTTTCATGTGGTTCATATGATTGCTACGCGAGGGGTGTGGTCTCTAATACTTGTGATCTCTATTAGCTTTTCGGCGAATGCCGAGCCCATGCTAGCACCTTCTTTAAGCGGACTCTGTTCCTCCTCCGTGGTTGTAGTTGGCGAGTATCTCTCATATGAGCCGTTATCCCCAGGGAGTGAGATCGGATACTTTTCACCTCCTCTAGCGCTCTTTAGGAGGATAGAGACGTGGAGAGGAGATGAAGGGGGTGCGGAGATAAGAGTTCGCTTTGATTTTCATGATGGCTCACCGTGTCTGGAGCCGGGGGGATGGAGATTCAAGGAGTCACTAATGCCGAAGCGGGGCAGCCGATGGGTCCTCTTTCTATCAAAAGATAAGAGTGGGAGGGGATACTACGAAACTTTCCGAGGCGATTTCGGTCGGGTTGAGTTCGGTGAATCGGTCAGGAAACTGCCCTGCTCGGTCCAAAGTAGCCACGGTCCACAGGAAAAAGAAGATAGCCATCTCAGGGGGCGGGGCAAGTAGCGTGCTGCTCTCGCAGATCCTCTCTGACATCTTCGGCGTGCCGGTTTATCGGAACAAGATTACCTCCTCAGCGGGGGTTGGCTGCGCCATCAACGCCGGTGTCGGTGTAGGCGTGTTCCGATCCTATGAAGAGGGGATCAAAAAGATGGTAGAGGTAAGGGATACCTTTATGCCGAATCTTGAGAACACAGGGCTCTACAACGAGATCAACGAGAGCGTCTATAAAGCGATGAATCACCACTTCGATCCGCTCTTAGAGAGGCTAGGACAGGTTTCATACTTACCTAGGTAGCCGGGTGCAGAGGTCGTGGTAGCGGGGAATAGTCCGAAATAGCCCGAATCAAAAGTAAGGGGTACCAGAGGCAGGGGGCCCGTCATTCATACTCACGTGCAGGCACCCGAGGAAGTTGTTAAGCCTTGAGTGTCCCCCGCTAGCACGGGGTTGGCCTATCGGTTTGACAGTAGCCCCGGTGGAGGGGCGGCATGTCGGGCGTATCCCAGTTAAGACACCTATTTACGAGTTTCTCGCATATCCTTTTCAAGGTACCGTAAAGAGGTTGGTAGGGTAAAAGTAGCCTGATACGGGGAGAACGTAGCACCGGTACGGCGAAAGTAGCCCCGGTACCGGGAGAAAGTAGCCCCGGTACAGCGAGGGGCGCCCCAGATTATATAGTTACGCCGGGTTAGTGCCGATCTGTTTGCAGAGATAGGGGATACATTTAGTAGGTTATCGGTGGAGCGAGTAATAAACAGCAGAGTAATAAGAGCGATCTTCTCAAGTTGCGCGCTCTTTATCCTGTGCCTGGCTGTTTTACCAATGCGGGCATCTTACGCTCAGAATGAGGGGCAGGAGGCCGCGCAGCGACTCCAACAGGGTAAGAGCGGTAAGAATAAATTTCGCAGCACCGACCAGAGCCCTAGCCAGGTCTCTAGCATGAGCTCAGCTAAACAGAACATGGAGCAACTTTTTGAGAAGATCCTTATCTCAGGACGTGGTGATGACAAAGCGGATGATTGGTACGAGCCGCACCTAAGAGATATGTGGTGGGATCCAACCAACCGGCAGATGGAGGCCGTTGATGTTAGGGGGCAGACGGCGCCGTATGATTACATGCTTGAATACTGCCGTAATCCTTACAACGTGCCGATCCAAGCAGCCTGCCCGGAAAAAAACTGGATGGGGTTCGAAACGTGCTTGTGGCACGGAGAGCCCGGCTCGGCACACCGCCCAATGGAGGCTTGTTACACTAAGAACACCCTAAAATACAAGCAGCTCACACAAGATTCGAATTTCAAGGTGTGCTGTGTCCGAGACGGAGAGGCAACGATGACCTCAGAGGAGATCGTATCGAAGCACCCCGACGGCGATGGCTGGGCCGGCCTCTTTGAATACTACTATCCTACTTCGGCGCTTGGCTGGGAAAACGAGCGCGGCAACTCGATGATAGTTGATGATCAGAAGATCAAAGAGTGCAAGCAGGAGGCCGGAAAGATTCTTAACGGGACCAAGGGCACCGTGGGCGCCGAGTGGGTAGCGGGAGCAATACAGAGAAACCTAAAAGCTGCTGGTGGTGACTCCGGTGGGGAGAATTCCTCCAATCTTAATAGTGAGGTGCAAAGCGTCATTGGGGAGGTGCAGCCTCAGGACAAAGACCTCAGTTTTACCGATAGCCTTCAGGGGGAGGGGTTGACGTTACGGGTAAATCTGGCGGCGATGGATCCTGAGTATCGTAAAAAGGTAGCGCAGCGATTCTGTATGCGCCCCGAGCAGCTTGATAAACTTATGGTTCCCGGTCAGGACAAGTTGCAGCAAGGGGGAGGGTTGAGCCTCTCCAGCCTCGATGACATACCGGTGTGGGCCAACTACTGTCCGCAAGGGGTAGAGTTAATGACGGATCCGAAAAAAAGCAACGAACTTATTAACGTCGATAACACACCCACGAAACTAAACCTCGGTACTCAGGCGTGGGAGAAGGATCCGCTCTACTGCCAGAGAATGAACCTGATTAATCCCAGCATGAACCTCTCAGGTATCGGAGATGTCATTCGGAAGTCCCAGGGTGCTGGTGGTACCGAGGCATCGGTCGGGTATAGCTGCCTAACAAGCAAAGGGGGTAATTTAAACGGTGGCATGGCGCCTGTGACCCTCTATCGACACGCAGCTGTAGAGCGAAGAACTGCGATAGCAGATCATGCCGTCGGATTCCTGATCGCTGGGGCCCTAGCACCGGGAATGATCTCGGGTAAGCAGTCGTACTACAAGCGTTTCGAACCACAGAGATACTCGATGCAGGTGCCCTATCAGTATCAGACTTTTATCGGCAGGCCATTTAAGGGGGGTAGAACTAACGAGCTAGGAGATTCGTGTCCTAGTGTGAATGCGACTATTCCTCCGTACACGAGCAAGTCAGATCGATTGTATATTAGTAACAAGACACACGAGCCCTTTACTCAGAAAAAGATCGACGAATCGAATACTATCGATAAATACGTTCATGAGTGGGCAGATCAGCAGCCGGACAAGATCGCAAAGAAGGGCCTCGATGACAAAGCTAATAACTATGCCGCGGCCTTTCGCATCTTTGCCACCTGTCCGGCAGGATACACAAGGTGGCGCCCCCCAAATGATGAGCACAACATGTACCTGGTGCAGAATTTGAACCAATTCTGTAGAGAAGAGAATTTCGGTGGTCCCGAGTAGCGATGACTCCTAGAGAAGCGTTCCTCACCGCTACCGCTTTGGTGCTGTCGCACGCCAACCTGTGCATCGCGCAAGCGGGAGCTCCGAAAGATTTCTACGAAAATAACTACGCGAAATCAACGGGAGATATCAGTACGCGGGGCGCTCAGGCGGTAGTAGGTGCAAAGGAGAGTAAGCAGAGATCCAAGAGATCATCGGGCGCAGTAACAGTAGAGAAGAGGGGCGGTGAAGCAGATCAAGGTAAGGTACTTAGTAAGACAAAGAAACGCCGCGTCATCGTTTCGGTTGTCGTAAACTCCCTGGATAAGGCGCACTTTGAAAAGGTAGTAGAGGAGGTCTTTAGACTGCGGGACACGAACTCAGCCTTTATATCAGAGCTCTTACACATCGGGGATTACACGGCTGTCACTGATAAGCTTGAAGATGAATGCGCTAAACGAGGCATATTAATTCACCAGATCGATTCGCCTCCTAAAGATCTAGCGGTTACTACCTCGCCAGCTTGGCGGGTGCAGACCAGGGATGGGTTCTACGTGGTTGAAGGGTTCCTCTCCCTTGGTGGCTTTATAAATGAGTGGGGTGAATTTGACCCTGAGGGTCACGAGGGTGGTGAAAGTGATCTAAAGGTTGAGGGGTTTTAGATCGATGAAGCGCATAAGGTGTTACACGTTTACAACCAAAGTAGCGGTGTTACTAGCGCTTCTTGGTCTCTCTGTGTGTGTAGCTCAACCCCCATCACCAGGCCAGGAGATATCAGAGCAAGCTCTCTTAGAGCAGGTAGAGGCCGCGAGAAAGAGTGGGGTGCAGATATCCAATGAAACCGTGGAGGAAATGGTACGCTCACATCGTACCAGAGCACGGGTAATGCAAGAGATGAGAGAGGAGCTTTCGGGGCAGGAAACTCCTGCTGCTTCCACAACTCCTGGAGTAACTGTAAAGCTTCTCTCAAAGATAGTTGGAAAAGAGGGAGTGCCATTCCCGACGGCTGAGGAGAGCGTGTGGAAACCGTACCCCACTCCTGACCCTGCCTTGGCGGATCCAACTCCAACGCCGCTACCCACCCCGACTCCGTATCAAAAGCCTCGGGCGTGCGATAGGAATGAAACGAAGCAGGTGGTGTATGAGCCGAGCGTTACAGAGGGTGGGATCCTCAATGATATTCTCTTTATCTCTGAAGAGCTGGTTCCGCTTGAGCCAGAGGCAGTATTCGGTTCTCGAGTATCGCTCGTGCCATATAGCTACAAACTAGAGCGGGGGGAGGCGACGTTTACCCGAATGGAGATCTATAGTGTGCCGTGCTTGCCATACCGGATCCGTTTAACGAATAAGGCACACTATTACGATTATGGCCTCAATGCGTATCGAAATTACGATAAAGCTCCGAGCGGTCGGGGCATTTTGGATCCTGTGATGGCGGGTCGGTTAGCACCCGCAGGTACTAGGCCGCGCGGTCGGCGTTAGGGTGACGGGTTACTTCTTATCCTGGAGGTGTTGAGGCGGGGCGTCGCACTCCGCGGACTTAACCTTAAGGGCAGAGTATTTGTCGGCAAACTTCTGGTTGAAGCACTCCTGAAATTTCGTGGCTAGGGCGAATCCCCCCTGTTCGTCTAACACGCCTTGGACCGCGCCGAACACCTCACTGGAGCAGGTAGCTACGAGACTCCCCGCGATTGAAGTGCAAGATGATGCCGGCATCTGATAGCACGAGAGCCACTTGCCGCCATCAGAGCATACCTGTTTTACCACTTGCTCGCGGAAGGGGGCGGTAAAAGAGGGATCAAGAGCGTGCGCTGAGGAGGCGAGGAGTGAGAGCCCGAAGTATACAACCGATGCAGCAGCGAGGTTTAGTTGATTTCTTCTCATAGTCGTATCCTTCTCACGGGTAGCTTGATCCAACAAGTAGTATCCACATACGTCCGCGGAACTACGTAGCGCAGAAATGGGGTGCCGCATCTTCCTGCCTGTCAAAAGAGCTCCAAAAGAGCTAATTGAGAGGTAGTACGAGCGCCGGTCCGGTTATCTGGTTTCCCGGTTGATTATTTATCCCCTGGCCGGGCAGGGTATTGAAGCCGTTATTCGGTTGCACCGGCTGTATACCCTGGATGGGCTGTTGCACTATCGGAGCAGCGGGGGTGGGTTGATTGGCGACGTTAGATAGATTCTGATTTGCAGAGACGGCCCGATTAGCTTGTTTGCCACTCGCCATCTGACTAACCATCATCATCATCATGAGCATCATAATCATGTTCATGATACCGCCACCACCACCGCCAAGCATCTGTGCTTCGGCCTGACGTACAGGGCAGAGGTGAGTAATTGTGCAGACCCGCGAAGGGATGAACGATGTTAAGAGCGCGACCACGAGCGCAGTTGTGACGATCTTCTTTTTTACCAGACGAAACATAACTCTATTCCCTTTTTTAAAAGCTCTCGGTCGGAGTGGGTGTGTTACAACCTTTCGCTGATTCTCACTCCTATTATCCAGGGATCCTCCCCTGATACTGGGTTTATGGAGTTTTCTCTTGATGGTGTGCGTTAAGGGTAGAGATTTTGTGTAGGGGGGTAAGTTAAGTAATTGAATAAGGCTCTTTGCCCTAATTAGTGGGTAACTATGTGCGAGAAGAGATCTCAACCCATTGATTTAGCGGGAAAATACGGTACACGGGTACCTGCTCCTGCTCCTGCTCCTGCTCGTGCCGGCGCCCGTGCTCGTGCTCCTGCTCGTGCACGTAAACGTATCCTCCTGTTCGTGCACCTTTACGAGCACGAGCATGTGCACGTAAGCGTACCCGAAATAGCAACTCTCTGGTCTCCTACTCGAAGACTAGCTGGATACTAGATTAAGAACAGCTTGATGTTTGCTCCTACCGCTATTCGTGCACGTGGACGTGCTCCTGTTCGTGCACGTTTACGAGCACGAGCACGTGCACGTCTTTTTGTATCCACTAGGTCCGTCGAAGACTCTTGAATAAGTAGAGGGAGAATATCACCACGAAGAATCGCTCTGTACGTAAAGAGAGGCACAGCAAACCCGCCGCTTGCGTGGCGATCGTCGCCTCTAATTCCCGTCTCGACTATTTCTGTGCGGTGTCCTGCTCGCCGCCGCTTTCGCCTTGTACTCCGAAAAAGACTGGTACGTGCGCTCCATTTCGGGCGGAAGCGGTTGTAGTGGATTTCCTCCGCGTGGTTTGATGCACTCCTCCCCCTCATCTAACCTCGGGAAGCGCCTGCGGTACTCCTTCCAAAAACAGAGCTCAAAAGCTCTCCCGGGCTCAAATTGCAAACTCTTGGCGGAGGGCTCTGCGCAGAGGTCAACTAACTCTCGCGCAATCTGCGGACAATCCTGGGCCGGCTGAAACGCACACGTTGCAAGTTTCCCACCGTCGCTACATAGATCTGTGACAACCCTCTCTTTGCTGGTCTGTAGTTCAGGCGAATCCGTCTCTGCGTAGACATCTGAACACGTTAGGCTGAAAAACGCTGCAACGAACCCCAATATGTAAAGTGCTGTGTGCTTCGTGCTTGATCGCCTCTTCATATCTGCCTAGCTCTCTGAAATTCCAAAAGTCCTATCCTCGATCTCCACACGTTCCGCCACACTGGTCTACTAGAACATACTACCACGTGGATCTTCCCATTCGGCACTCTTCTTATTCGCCTTATCGGTTGAGACGGCCGCAGGGAGGTCGAGACTGCTGCTCTGCACGACGATCTCAGGTTTTAATTCCGTGCCACCTACCAACTCACTATCTGATAATGCGCCCGCTGAAATTTTTACTTTCGCAGCCGGTGTCGGTGCCGGCGTCGGGGTCGGGGTTGGAGTCGCCGTCGGGACGATATCTATCGGAGCAACCGTAGGCTGTTGCTGGTTTTGCTGTTGCTGGTTTTGTTGTTGCAGACTCTGTAAGAGACTCATCAGCATCATCAGGTTCATCATAGAGGACATACCTCCTGATCCCCCGCCCCCGCCGAATGCTGAGTAGTTCCCGGATCCTGCGCTAGGGCAGTTATTTAGCGCGTAATTTGGATCAGGGCTTTCACCACCATCGATCGTTGATGTACCTATTCTTGCGTCGCCTCTATTCCCGATAAGGTTGCCTGTTCCCCCGCCGTAACCTGTCCCCGGAGTAAAGTCACACTCAAACGATTGTCCGTTAGCGCCTTGCCAGTAGGAGGTCGCATGCCACGCGGATTGAGATCGGAGCATCTTCATCTCCCCGTACTGTGCCATACATGGGTCGTTAATCAGACACCCCATCTGAGCATTCCCCGTTGTGCAGTCATGAACATTTACTTCGTATCCCCGACTACGGAAGGCAGCTCGTCCGCCCTGAACGCCCCAACCTCTCTTCTCAGCTAGTATCGCTCCCATGCGTTCGATGTCGTTGCAGTTTTGGGGTGGTCCTAAACCCTCTGGGCAATCCTCGGGTTTCTGATTGTGCTGGCCTGAGGACTGCGCCAAAGCCGATTCAATCAAAGTGATTCGCAAACTTTGAACGGGAAAAACAACAGTGACTGCTAAATACGTGAGTGCAGCCAGGTCGCACGCGGTGCGACCCAAGCGGTAGATACAAGAGGAGGTATGAGGTCCTCTCTTACCAGACTTCGCAAAAAACATCTCTCTAACCACGCTTAAAAACACCTTATCGACATCGAGGCCAAGCCCTAAAGGGCTACAGCCGGGCCTTCTGGAGTAACAAAAACCCTTCGTTAACAACTCTTACTTGAGGATATGATTGGTCTTCTATCCGGTGTGCCGTATCGAATTACGAATTTTTCTTAGGGAGCTGAATATCTTTTGAGGCTCTAGTGGAGGGGCGGTTAAGTCACTGAAATTGCGGCGTGTTATTTTACTGCCCCGCCGTCTTTTAAGGCGAGCGCAGCGCGCTTGGTGAAAGCGCTATTCGTCAGATAATTTTACAAAGAGTGCGGTGAGAGCAGAGAGGAACTCTCTCCCCCTCGCCGGTCTCGCTGCTCTCTTTGTTAAAATAGCGGCAGAATAACGAGCAAATTGCTTAAGATTCCCACCTAGTTTTAGTGCAGGGAGAATAAGAGGCTCGTTTTGATACTCGCTTCGCGCGCACTAAAGCGCCTAGCGTTTTAGGGTGGGTAGCAAATTGCACTCGAGTTATAAGGTGGCAGGGGCCGCCGGCGAGGACCGAATAGCTTCTGAGAATTGGGGGCAAGCTAATGACGCACCCACACTTTTTGCGGCCCGCATTTCCCAGCTAACGAGCACACGGTTTCTCTAAATTCCCAGTGTCCCCCACCTGTGCTCCCTCGCACAGCTGGGTCCGGTTGAAGCGAGTCCATCCCGTTCGCAATCGCACCTCCACCGCTTGAAACGCGGCCCTCAACTGCTCCGGGTGCGTTCGGATTAAAGCCCTTTGTCAGAGTGACTTGATCACCAGAGATTTGGTATGACCCATTTTTGACTGGGTAGTAGGTTTTTCCCCCGTCGTTGGAGTGGAATAGCATCTCCTGGCCTTCAACCTTACTAGTTAGGTAATCACCTTTACCATAAAATTTATCCCCGCCTTGTCCTGTCCAGTCAGTATACTCGTCAAGCGGGGTGTCAAATTCCTTCCCGTCTTTGGACTCCTCATCCTCATCTTGTTTGCCGGTCTCTATTTTCTTATTGTGCCCCCGAGAGCTTGTCGAATCCCCTGGTCTGGGCTTCGGCTTTATACTCTTTGCGTCAGCTAGCAGAGCGTCCCATTCTTTTTTTACATCTAAGCTAGCGTCAGAGGGCCTTGTCTCACACTGAGCACCGCGACTCACACCAAGAATCGTTGAGAAGAGTATCGCGGCTATTAGAGACGTGGTCGTTCTGGCGCTAATACGGGTTGCCCTGCAGTTTAAGCTACTAATCAATTTTGTAGTCATAGATCCTACCTCTGCACAGTATCTCGTCAGACCCGAAGCTCGTTTAGTCGTCCTCGAAAGGAGGTATGGAAGAGGATCTGGGCTTTGTAACATAACGCGCTATCACCGACCCGCTCGCCATATACGGCAGGGTGAGGGGCACTTGGAGTCCGGTCCGGGCGCCCGCAAAGATGAGGCAATTTTGCCTCCTTACGTCACACTAAGAAAAACCCCTAGCATACCCCAACAGCAGGATATTAGTGACACTCCACCGTTGTAAGGAGTGCGCCGGTCACTTTAGTATTCGGCTACCGAGGACGAACACTGTAGGTGTTGAGGGTGCAGAGGGAAGAGGTATGAGTAACGGGACCACCAGACGAGTATACAAGATATTTAGTGTTTACGTGGCAACCCTTCTAGTTGCCTCCAGCACATTGGGGGTTCTCTCGGCCCCGGTGATGTACGCGGAGGCGCAGTGTAATGGCTCGACCTGCTCACCCCAAGGGGGTCCTGGTAGAAGTCCAGGTCGCAGTCCAGGTGGCATCGCCGCTCATGGGGCTTCCCAAGACTCAGGAGAGGAGAGCTCTTGTCCGAATGGCCAGTGCAACGGCGGCGGCGGCGGTGGCGGCGGTGGCGGTGGCGGCGGCGGTGGCGGCGGAGGTTTACTCGCTGGGCTCAAGGACGCGCTTGGCCCCATGATGAAGGACCTGCCGATGCTCTTGATGATGATGATGATGAATCAGAACAAGGACCAGCAAGGGGAGCCAACGGTGAGCCCAATTGATGTGGTCCCAACGCTCGTGCCAACCGGGACCGCTACACCAACCCCAACGCCGGGGCCCTCTCGGTCACCAACGGTGGGGCCGACGGGGACGCCACCGAGTGGGCCGACGCTGGCGCCAACGATAGCGATAACTCCTACCATTAAACCGACCGCAACTGCGACGATGTGAGGTGAGAGTAAAGGGGTCTAGAGGTTCTTGCGGGGTTTGTATGGAGTGTTGTGTGAGTGAAAATAGAGAGTCCGTTCGGAGCCTCTTTAAAATGGCGGGATTAGTGAGAGGGGCTTTTTTAGCCACGATTCTCCCACTCCTTGTCGTGGTACTCCTTGCTCGCTCTGCCGCAGCCCTTGAGGAGTCCCACATTCAGCAGATCGAAGCCGCCGTCGTAAAGCATATCTGCTCTGAGCGGGAGTGGCTCGATTGTTGGGGGGAGCAGCCTAGCAATTGTGAGAAGATTATCGCTCCTGTGGCTAAAACGTGTCTTGAGCAGTACCTCCCCGCCGTAAAGGAGAGTGTTCAGTACGATCAAGCCCGAACTATCGGCCTTAAGATCATCACCTGCCTTAATCAGGAGTTCGGCTCTAACCGTCCCTTCGGGAAGAAGGATTCTCCTGAGTGCTTACAGGTTCCGCAGCATCTCCAGTAAGGGTGGCGTGTGATAGATCGAGATCGGCTCACCTCATCCTCAATAATCGGTCGAGCGTTGCTCGGGTTGGCCTCCATGGTAGGGCCAGCTCTCCCAGACCATAGCGCCTCTGGTGGTGAACCGACCCCAGCGACCGCTCAGGGTGAGTCCACAAGCGTCCTCAAACGGGAGGGATTCGAGCCCTTAAAGGAGCCGATTCAGCTCTGCACGAAACCGATAAAAAAACTTAGTGGGCGCTCGGTCATTGAGATCGAGACCGAGATGCTGAAAGGGGAGTCGGATAACCTCCTCCGCGATCACCTCCGATCACTCCGTAGGAGCAATCTCAACCAAGACGTTATTGATCGTGTGGTCGTACACATCCGCGATCTCTCACACACCCTTGAGGGGTGCTCGCTCACCCACATGAGCAAGAAAGAGGAGGGGCCACTTGCTGGGGATCCATCCGCTAATCGGCTTCTCTTGGTGAAGCTCTCAGATATCGCGCACCTTTTCCCCCCCTCTGAGAGGGGAGTGGGAGCTAAAAGAGAAACGGAGCCGAGCGGTGGTGAATCCGAGAAGCTCATCGCTGCACTCGATCAGGTGCTCTCTGTAAACCTTGCGCGGCTAAGCCGCCTTGAGGTCGACTCAGCGCGACAGGTGGGCGACTCCGTGATCCTTACCCTTCCAGTCGCAACTCTCCGTGACCAGAGAGGAGGGAAGTTAGCAACCGCTGTGCTCGAGCGAGCGATGAGGCGGGGGTACTTTGAGGATGCAAAGAGGTTCTTTGAGGCCTCCCCGAAGGCGTCCGAGCCACTTCTCAACGTGGGATTTAATATCTTATCCGCGCTTAGCTTTAGTAAACGCGAGGGGAGTAAGGATATCGTGCCAACGGTGGTGCGGTGCATGGAGGTTGCAGCGACGCTCCCCAGACGGGAGTACGCACTCCCGCTTGCATACCTCCAAAGTATCGCTGTTGCTGATAGGGAGAGTATCGAGGGGGTAACCCTCCACGCCGAGTCACTTGAAAAGTATATCCACGGACTGATCGAAGCCGGTGAACCGGAGCCTGAGAATGGGGTCTTCTCCCTCTGCTGCGTTGAAGGGGGGCTACCGTTGTACCCTGAGTTAGTTGAGCAGCTCTTAAAGGTGTATCGCGCCACCGGTTTCTTGCGCCTTGATCGTTTGCAGAGTGAACCCCAGCCCGGTGCGTACCGTGAATTTCAGGTCCAGCGTGGCGGAGTGGGCGCTCGGGTGCGCGAGCTTTCTGCCCTTGTAGATGATCCAACCTTCCGTGCGCACTCGCGGGTAGCTTCGGTGATATTCGTTGGGGGTGATGATAGGGTGGCCGTAGGCCCGATAGTTGAACAACTTGATGAGCACGGGTATGTGGCCGTTCCAGGCTCGGCTAAGACGACAGCCGAGATCGGCGCTGCCCTTGCCCGCACAAGATCGATCGTAAAACGCCCCTCGGATCTCGTGGTCGTAGTGGGAGATTTTACAGGAGTTGGGGTCCCGAGAGATCTTCAGGGGTCCCTTGCGCCTACCGCGCAGTTCCTCTTTGTTGGTGATACACTAGGCGATGCTGGAGCGCTCTCCGCTCGTAGTGCGAACCTCATGACGGGGTGCGATTCGTTTGGATCCGCCACCGGGGCTCACGGCGCGGAGCTTACATTTGATAGTGAGGAGCGGTTATCAGGGGTGAGGTTCCTTATACGGAGACCACCTCAGGTCTCCCTCCCAGGAGAGAGTGAGGAACCTCAGCCGAGCTTGGAGACGGTTCGGTATCCGGCGAGGGAGTAGGGGCATTCGCCTGTACCATTAGCTGGTACCGGGGCTACTTTTATCTCTGTGGTCTATCAGAAAAACGGGAGATACAGCACAGCCAGCCAGTACCGGATAGCGCACATCCAACCGCGCCATCGTCATAACTTTCATAGGTTTCCGTCCAACAAACACGGAGGTTTTTTTGGCTTTTTTAAGGTTCTCCCCTCGCGCACGATTCACACCACGCGCTGCGTGCGCTCTTTCTCTCACCCTTCTCTTTATCCCGCACGCGCTGATGGCGCAAACGGCTCCGTCGCCCTCAGGTGGGGCGCCTGCAGGTGGGGGCGCCTTTCCGCAATTCAATGAGAGCCTCACTAAGGCATTTGAAACGGCCGAGAGAGCAGCCAGGGTGGCTGGTAACGCGGCAAAGGTCGCCCACGGCATGTACATGGATACAGAGGAGGAGAAGGAAGCCGCCAAGAAGGCCGAGGAGCGGATGCAACGTGTGAGTGAGAATGCGTCGAGAGTGGACGAATATATGGACCTGAAGGCTCGGCAGGATGCTTTTGAGCGAGGCGACCCGGGAGCGGGAAGGCTCCGTCTTGGGGAAAAGACTCAGTTAAATGTGTTGGAAAAGAGAGTCGTGGGTGAATGGAGAGAGAGTCAGATAGCTTTTTGGGAGGCTCAAAATGGTCGAACATGGGAGGGGGGTAAGTGGCCAGGTGACTTTGGGCACACATACCGTGTAGCTGAGGCGATCTCTCCCTCGAATCCCGGGAAGGTGCTTGAAATCGGAGCCGGCCTTCAAGAGTACTTTACCCAGATCCTCACGGCGCCAAGGCCATAGGCGTGTCCTCGTAACTCCATTTAGGGGAATTTACGGCCCTTTCCCGCATCTTTACTGACTCCACTTTAAGGGGGTAGTGTCTGAGGCACCGTATGGCCTCAAATCCTAGCGAACTACCACCCGTAAAAGCGCGCCTGATCCTCCTGGTGGCGGGGATCGCCGTAAGCCTCCTCACTCTTGAGGGCGCCTTTCGTATCGCAGCCCCCCTCTTAAAGCCCCAAAAGTGGAGCGACCGCTCCTACGCGTACTTTATCCCTGAAGAGGCCGAGACCTTACAGGACGTGGTCCCTCATCCAAAGGCCGCCGGCACCTTCCGTATCGGTGTGGTCGGTGACTCCTTTACCTTCGGTCCCAATATGCAGCTATCGGACACATTCCCGAAGAGGCTTCAAGGGATGCTTAATTTAAATAATGGGGCCCCCCGTGTTGAGGTGCTCAATCGGGGAAAGACCGGGGCTTCAACAGAGGTTGAGGTAGATTTGGTGCGCAAAGCGTTAAAGGAGGATCTCGATCTCTTAGTTCTTGAGATAACCCTTAATGATGCGGAGCCCCACATCCTCACCCGAGCGGAGCGTGACGCGACATTTAATTCACCGTGGCTTAAGTGGAAGATCTTCTCTATATGGAAGAGCCTTGGGTTTGTGGCGACCCGTTTTCACAACACCCTCACGGTAAATCGCTACATCGACTACCACTCAAAGTTCTTTAAGGAGCCAGTCACGGCGCAACGGTTTGAGGCCGCTCTGATGAGAATTAAGGCTCAGGCGGAGGCGGCGAAGGTGCCCCTTCTTGCGATGGTGTTTCCCCTCTTTGATTTTCCGATTAATGATCGCTACCCCTTCGTTGAGGCGCACGGGATAATACATTCTAAGTTGGAGAAGATCGGGATCTCCTCAATCGATCTAACCCGAGCTTACCAAAATATCCCACCCGCGCGGCTACAAGTGATCCCTGGGCGTGACAACCATCCAAACGAGATCGCGCACCGGATTGCGGCTGAGCGTCTCCTCGCTGCCCTCGTTGATAGAAAGCTCCTCCCAGAGGCCACACTCCCCAAGAGGGTATTCCGCACCCGAAAGGAGATGGCGGGATTTAAGGCCAATCGGGAGAAGGTGTGGGGTAGGGCGTCACGGGGTGTGACAGTTGAGAGTGTGGCGCGTTCACTTGGGCGTGACTAAGGGCTCCGATTTATAGATCGGTTCTCTCTACAAACAGATAATTTTACATAGAGTGCGGCGAGAGTAGAGAGGGACTCTCTTCCCCTCGCCGTTCTCGCTGCTCTCGTTGTGAAAATACCTATACGTAGTATCGCCGGAATACCGAGCAAGTTGCTTAAAATACCCACTCATTTCTAGTGCCAGGAGAATAAGAAGCTCGTTGTAGTGCGCGCTTAGCGAGCAGTAAACGGCCTAGCGTTGCTTGAGCACGGGTCACCGTTCAGAGCAGGGAGCCAACGGACCCCTGTTCTCGGGGCGGAGAGCCGGTCCGGGAATGGATCGGATTAGAGCCTCTCTCGCCTTGAGGGAGATCCTACTCGCCTTGAGGGAGATCCTAACTCCACCTCATCGGGCACACCCTCTGTATAGCCTCCTCAATGTTGCACCCGAGGTAGCGCTGGGTTTGGCATGAGGAGTTGTACCCCGTGCCTCCGGCGTTCGTGACTCGGCCGGTAGAAACGATAGTTAATTGATTAACCACCTTCGTGCGAGATGGGAGGCAGATTCGGAGAACATCCGTACTCGGATTGCGCACGGGGTTTACACGCTTGATGGTTATCCGCCTTACCATTCGATAAACTTGGGAGGTGCCGGGTTCTTTCAGGCAGTGGATCTTTGCTGGTACTTGCTCGCCATCTTTATCAACGATCGCCTCAATAGTTTTCTGAACTTTAAATGGGCTGCTGGCGTTCGTTCCGCACGAATGAATACTCGTAAAACAGGGATCTCGGTCTCCATTATCACACGCTCGCACCACCAGGCTGAATGAATCCTTGAGCCGACCAGTTACGATCAAGGCAGCCTTGCCACCACACTGACTCATGGTCGGGTAGTACGAGAGCTCCTTTGGGAAGCTCCTCGAGCATGGACCGAACGCCGACGCGTCACTCGCTCCCAACATAAACACCACGATCGCAATACTGAGTAGGGAAAGTGAGTGGCTATTTCTCATACGCATCTCCTTAAAAACCGCCGGGAGAGGTTACCACACGGCGCGATCGCCAACAATTCCTGACCCACCTCGCTAGACACCCCCCTGCGAAGGCGACGATACCGAAGATAAGCCCATCCACAGGGAGCCTAAAGCGGTCGTCCGGGCAGTTAAACAGGGCGGCGATCCCTGTAAAATAGAGCACTACAAAGGTAATGAGGAGTTGTTGGTTACTGATCCCCCTAGAAAACACCAAATAAACACCCAATAGGAGGGTCGCGGCGATAAGCGGGTCTAAGGTTGAGAAGAGGGTGAAGTAGCGAAAGATCCCCCACTGTGCGGCTCGAGAGGACCTAGCGGCGGTGATGGGAAAGGTACGTGTGACGAGCCCCTTTTGTAGGGTGCAGAGCACTGGCGCACCGCCATCCTCCTGACAGAAGTGAATGCTTCGAAGTGGATTAACAAAGAGGTTAAAGAAGTTCTTAAAGGTGTTCGGGATGAAGTCATACGGGTGAGCGGCCAAGACCTCAAGAGCGAAGGCGGACATCCGTTTATCGACCTGAAGCCTCACCTCTCTCTTTGGGACGCGCTGATGCTTAAGGTGTCGTATCAGCCCGTGATAAACCGTGAAGTACGGCGGACCGAGATGTCGCGGGGCGTTCTCATACGTTTCTCTAATAAAGGTATCGGTGCTTGTGGCGGGAAGCGGGGTCTTATCGACATCAAGGACGCGGTGAAAGATGTTGATCCCAAAGTCACGGCTAATCCCCCAGAAGCCGTAGTGGTGGTGATTGACGGACATCCAGGGGAATATCGTGGCGAAAAATACCAGTAGAGAGAGGGCAGAAGCCCGCGCCGTTCTCCACCTTCCGGTGAAACGCGCGACATAGAACGCGAGGAACGCGATAAGGAGAAGCTGCCCGATCGGTCGTGAGAGCGATAAGACCCCCCCTATCACGCCGAGTAGGGAGAACCAACGGAGGCTCACCATCCCTTTTGAGACCTGCTCCAAGATTGTGAGCCCCAGGAGAATAAAAACGAAGAGCTGAAAGATAAAGAGCGCCTCAGTAAGAATAACCGTCTCGTAGTAGAGCTGTAGTGGCGAGAGGAGGAAGAGGCACGAGCCAACCAACGCCACGCGCTCTGAAAAGCACCTTCGGAGGATGAGGAAAAGGAGGAACCCTGAGGCGACCCCTAGGGCTTGCTGAGAGTGGATCACCCACAATCCGGCGCTCGGGGTATGCCCAAAGAGGTGGAAAAAGATTGAGAGAAAGAGGGGGTAGATCGGGGTGCGGTATATCTCGTGAAGCCAATAGTTGTTCTCGTCGGCCATGAAAGACGCCGAGGCTAAGTACGTCAGCGAGTCAGGCCACAGTATCGGCTTCGTGGCGAGAGCGAGAGCCACCCTCGGTACGAGACCGCACAGGAGCACTATACGGGCCCAGCGGGGCATGGATAGGAGGGGGGTGACGAGTGACTTAAGAACCATCTCGATGCGTCTACAACTAAGGGGCCGGCATATTGAAAATGAACGGCAGGGGCGGTAGCCTACCACACCGCTTCCGATAGTGCATCGGGAGCCCCCAGCCCGGAGCAAAGCTCTTTTCAGTATGTTAGCAGGAAAGCTTGAAACCCCGCGAATCTCGGTAGTGATACCGGCCCTCAATGAGGGGCTCAATATCGGACCCCTTGTAGAGCGGTTGTGGAGTACTATGCAGGGGCTCAATCTCCCCGCTGAGATAGTTGTGGTTGATGGGGGATCGAGCGATCAGACCTGGGAGGTGGCGGAGAAACTCGGGGCGAAGTGCATGCTTCAACGGAGGCTCGGTTACGCTGGAGCGTTACGAGAGGGTTTCCAAGCCGCGCAGGGGGAATACGTCCTCACCCTCGATAGCGATCTATCTCATCCCCCTGAGCTCTTTAAAGAGTTGTGGGCCGCTCGCAATGAAGCCGACATCATTATCGCCTCACGGTTCGCCAAGGGGGGGCGGTCAGACGCGCCGTTTATGCGCCACCTCCTCTCGCAGGTGCTCAACAAAGTTTTTTCCTTAACGCTCTCCATGCCGGTTAAGGATATGTCGAGTGGGTACAGACTGTACCGTCGGGAATCGTTGAACCTCGGAGCTTACCGCCCCGAGAATTTCAGCATACTCCAAGAGGTGTTGGTGCGCGCTTACTCAGAAGGGTACAGCATCAAGGAGATCCCGCTGCACTATGAGGAGCGTGCCTCAGGCTCCTCGCACGTCTCTTTCGTCAAGTTCGCTATCTCCTATCTTCCAACGCTCTACCGCTTGTGGAAGTTGAGGAACTCAATCACAACCGCGGACTACGAGTACCGCTCGTATTCAAGTCGCCACCCACTTCAGCGCCACTGGATCCGTCGTAGGTTAGAGCTCATCAAGGGGTTTCTTGGAGGGGCGGAGAGGGTTCTCGATGTTGGCTCGGGGAGTAATTACCTAGCCGCTACTACGCCGGGTTTCGTCGCTCTCGATAGTGAGCCACGCAAGGTTCGCTTCCTAGCTCATTTAAAAGTGGAAGCGAAGCACAGCGACGCTCAGGCGCTCCCCTTCGAGGATGGGAGTTTCGATGGCGTCGTTCTCTCGCAAGTGCTCCCGTATGTTGGTGATGTTAACGCCGTGATTAAAGAGGCGCATAGGGTGCTCAAGCCCGGTGGGAGCCTGGTAGTTGTTGTGCCGGATTCAAGAAGGCTTAGTTGGCGTATCCTTGGTAGCCTCTACCGGCTCCTCCCTAACGTGAGAGCGGCCCAGGTTAAATTTCGCCACCGTTTCTCTCGCACCAATCTCGTTGAGCGCCTCGCGAACGGTGGATTCCGGTCGGTTAAATATAAGTACGTGTGCGGTGCTGAGCTTGTGCTCCTTTGTAAAAAAGTGGGGTAGGCTCCATCCCTGCGGGGCATAAAAAAGGGGCCATTACGGCCCCTTTTTTATGGTCTAATTACGACCCCTTACTTACTTTCGAACGCTTCCGTAGCGAGCCGCAGAGGCCTTCACCTTATAACAAGCGCCATTTCCGCGCCCTACAAGTACGTAGTCGCCGCCGTTAGCTCTGGCTCTGCTGATGAACTGGCGGTTGCTCAGGGTATCACGACACATCGCTTGATAGTATCGGCAGCCGAAGGGACGGTCGCACGCGTAGAGTCCGAAGCACGAGAATACATTTCCGTTCAGACCAGCGACCTTGAGTCGGGAGGTTCCTCCAAGTCTGCGATCCTGATCGAGGAATGTTCGCCCACGACTACCGTGTACGTTTTCATTCTTGTACAGGACGTTGCGCAGTGTTGCGACATCTACGGTCGAGGTGCAGGTGAGGGTCTCTGCCCTCGAAGATATTTTACCCGTGATGTGTCTGAACCGCTCCGCATGGGCTGAGGCGCACACAAAGAGAGAGATGGTAATAGCGACGAGATATTTCATAGGCCTCCGGAAAAAACCAAGGGATAAGAAAACAAACTACTGAGCTCGTTTCGACAGCTCTACAATCAGTGTACTTAAGGCTCTTAGCGGAGCACAATTCTATTTCGGGGTGCGGGGGAGTTTTAATTTTTGCCGAGGCTGCCGCTTGAAACTGAACTGCCTAACGGGGCTCGGGAAGGTTGTGTTTACTATAGCCTGCATGAAGGTTAAGGAGGGGGTCGTCCAATGAGACCGTGTTTATAAATGGAGGCCTCATGACATCGCCACCACTGCGTAAGGGAGAGCGAGTGGGCAAACCTCAGGATTTGGCATCCAACGATTATTGCCGCGACCGGCGGGCTGAAAGCCATGCTCCTGTTTGTAATAGTTCGAATCTGTAATTTTTGGGGGATCCCACCCGACAAGGGAAGAGGTAACGCCACCTCCCTGAAAGACTTCTTAATAACTCTTAAGCTCCTTCTGGGGCTCATTTCTCTTGGATAATCCGGGCGGAGTAGTTTTCTCTCATTTAAAGAGGTCTACGGTGGACAACACAGTACATACCGGGGAAGGTCCAAGATCTCTAAGCGCTCCCTCGGGGGATCAAGAGATTGAGACCTCCGTTCGCTCGGAGTTGGTCCAGAGGATCGTTCATCTCCCCCATTATGAGGGTGTCAAAGCGCTTCACAGTGAGGTCATCGCGCTCCCCGATGGGGGGTGTGTCCCTCAGGCGCTCGATCGGATCGCGCATGACAACCCTATCCGCGCCGCGATCATTTTTTGCGATATTGTTGGTCTCTCCATCTTGCCGCTTGAGAAGGGTGGTGGATGGGAATCTAATAAACAGATCGCAAGGAAGTTGGTCGCGATCCTGAATCGGTGCGAGTCCGTTGACCGGATCCGGGAAGAGATTATGAAACTCCCGCTCGTTGACGCCTCCACCGTTAGGGAGAGTGTTTTGGGGCTTAAAGGTATTGAGGCGTACGGACCGACTAAGGCCGCTGAAGAGTTGATCGTTCGACCCTCTGACGTACAGAGATATCACGCGGCTAAAAGAGGAGAGGGAGCCTTCTATGATCCCTCGAAGCTTGACTCTCAGCGCTTCGAACTAGCTGAGACGCTCTTTCGTCCGATGACGGATAAGCCGAATCTTAGCGCGCGCAATGAAGCGATCCTCTCTGAGTATGTGACTACTATCGCGCCAGAGATGTTTCCGATTGAACGGTACGGATACGGCGCGATCCACGACACGCTTGAGACTGAAACCCAACGAAAGGGTTTAATCGCGATCAAGATTCCGTGGAACGCCCTGCCGGATGCCCCATCTCATCACAGCCACCAGTGCGCGGATGCCGCCTCAACCACGCGGAGTTTTTTTGCCTCAAAGGGAATACCGAGTGATGTGTACGTGATGTCGGTAGCGGGGATTAATCACAATGTGGCGATCGCGTTTTTTAAAGAGGGTGACCGATTCCTTCCGGTCGTCGTGGATGTAAGTCCGTTTGGTGGCGCGTACTCGATAGAGGAGCGAGGCTTCCTCGCGTCTTCCGAATCGAGGCCGGAATCGCGAGTCGATTTCAAAAACCCGCTAGGTACGCGGGATGTCTTCGGCCAGCGGGGCGAGAGTGCGCCGGCGGTGTTGGGTGATTTTCCGTGGGATGGATTGTCGACCGGATTAGCCCCCTGGTTCGGTTGTGAACTACCGAGTGGTGATGCTCGAATGGTTGGGTTCGGTGGAGTCGTAGCGTTTCAGGACGGGCCAGCCTGGCTGCGAGAGAGGGGAACCCCTGAGTTTTATGGTAACGGCGTGCGGGATCCGTATGTGGGATTTCAGCTCATCATTATGACACAACCAAGGGATGGTGAAGCTCAGCGGATCTTTAAGTGCATGCTGGGTGATAGGCGGGGAGAGAGGGTCTTGGATGATGTCAGTAACGATCTCCCCCGAGCGCTATTAGCGGAGAGTTTGGCTGAGGCTGAAAAACAGATGCCTGGTCTTAAAGCTTTTATTGAGCGAGTTGGGTTCTCTCTCGAGAAGCGGGTATTTAAAGGTTGACCGGCCTTGCGATGCGAGCGTGGGTTTCCCCACGTTGGCCGCAGGTCACTCGCTAACCTGATCAACTCATTAATCGCTCGTATGGCGTGATGCTCTTAACAGTAACGGCTTCACCGACTGGACACCCCGAGAGCTCTATTAAAGTGACCTCTGATGACGCCGCAAAGGGCTTAATCGCGCAGTGAGAGGTGTGAAGAAAGGGGAGGTACTTAAATTTAAGAATTACTCGCTCCGTAAGGGGGGTAAAGGTTAGTGAATGTGTGTTTTGAGAGAGCGCTCTCGCGTCGCCCTCAAGAAGGTAGCTAGGAGTAACACCCGTTCGCGTGTAGAGGACAAACTCTCCAAAGTGTCCCTGTTCGCGGTACTCGTTAGGCCTCTCATTAAAATACCTCCGCCACGTCGGCTCGTGCGCAAGGACCACGGTAACGTTCATCAGGTCAAAGAATTTTCTGATTCCGCTATCGCCCGCTTTTAGAAAGCTCTCTGGAATCGGTTGCTCATAGCTCCAGATATTGTGTGCGTAGCTCGTGGCGATGAGTGGTGTCTGTGACCAGAACGGTAGAGGCGCAAGGTGACCTCCACTTAGTTGGTGTAAGACGCACCCGGTAAAGAGGGCTCGTCCCCCCTGAGAGTGGAGAGCGATAGCCTCACTCAAAGCATTAACCTCTGGTCCCGCGAATGTATATCGATCGTAGAGGCGGTTTTGTAGCATGTCTGATGTGGCGAGTGGTCCCGCTACCATAAAGCCGCCTACGATAGCCGCCGTTAGGCGCCGTGACATGCAACCTTTAACGTTAAGGAAAGTTTTCACAATGAGCTGCGCGATCGGAAACGCGCTCACAAGGCCCGCTATAACGAGCATCCGATCGAGTTCGAGCTGAGGTTTCAGTGACACCCCTACAGTTCCAAGGAAAACGAGCCACGCGTAGGTCGCTCCAATAAAGAGCCGTGTTCTCCCACCTAAGGCGAGGATCGCGGGTAGCGCCAGCACAACAACGAGTGGATTGGCTGAACCCCCCGCTTCCTGCCAGTTTTTAAGGCTCTTCTTGAGGTCTAGCCCTCCGGCTTTGTGTCGATAGGTGCTTGGTGGAGCGGGAGATAGTGTGGCGCTTGATCCCGCGGTGACCCCTGGCTCCTGATTTGTAGTGTGTGACGAGCTCTGAGTAGACTCAGAGTGAAGGAACTTTCCAACGCTTGAGACCTTCCACATCATCGCCATCCACGGCAGGTTGAGCGCTAGGATAGCGGCCATTACCGCTAGGTGTTTTCTCGATCGCGCTAGCCTTGGAAGACGGGGCAGCGCGAGGATCGCGCACGGAAGGAGCGCGATCCCTGACGGGGACCAGAGGAGCATAAGGGTGGTGGCACACACGAGGAGAATACGTTCGCGTCTGGTTGTGCTCTCTTCCGAGATAAATCGCATGCCGAGAGCCGTGACCCAAGGAATCAAGCTGCTGCTGACGATAAATCCAACCGTTCCGTACTTAAGTGCCCAGCGGTACCAGAAGAGGGAGGTTGTAGTGGCAAGGAGCGCCGTTAGGGCGGCCACAACGCGCTCTCCGCCGTAGGCGCGCGCGGCTAAGTAACCGCACAGAGGGGTGAATACCCACAGGATCAAAGCGATTATGACGTTATAGATGGATTCGATCGGGAAGAGGTAGATCAGGGGGCTCGCCAGGATGAAGGGAGAGAGCGCGCCGGTCGCGAAGAAATCCCGCGCGTCGATCCCGCCGTTCCAGAGTGGCGACCAAAACGGGATAGCGGGGAAGTTTTCCTTCAGAAGTTTGAGGCGAAAGAGAAACATGGCGTGGTCATCGGAGAAGAGGAGCGCGCCGCCCGCTTGTTTGAAAAACGTCCAGGCTGCCAGGATCGTCGCAAGCGCCGGGAGGGCAGAAAATATCCTCCTCCAATTCGCAAACGAGAGGGCGAAGGTAAGCACGGTGGTGGTCGCGAGTGTTACCCGAATGTGGGGCCCTTGAAAAAAATTGTACGGTCTACAAAGCCACCCGGAGATGAAGATCGCGACGAGCCCCAGAGTCCACACCCCCGGGTCCGCGATCTCGGAAAGGGTGGGACGCGCTCCTTTAAAAAAAACGGTGTGAACGAGGCGGATAATCACCAAAATGAGGGCGAAGGCGACGACGTATCGCCCTGATGGGATTATCGCCGTGTGCTCCATCGACCATATATGCCAAGAACCGCCGGTGAGGCCTAAGAGGGTGAGGAGGGCGGCGAGGGGAAGGAGTTTAAGCATGTTGATCGTCTAGAGCCTTATCCGTGCTGGGGAGCATAGTAAGATTGTTCGACGATCCCGTCAAAAGGGGTAACACCGTACGGGTAGCGTGGTGGCGGAAAAAGGCGAAACCCGGTGGTCGCTGGGGGCAACCGCCGGGTTTCGCTTGCTTTAGAGAGAGGACCTACAGAAACTTAAAAGGAAGCTCCTTTTAAAATTACTGACGGCTCTTGTCTGTCGAGAGAACTCCGTGCTCCGCGTAAAACGGGTCGAAGTTGAACACCGCCTCTGAGAAGTGGCTCAGGGCTGTGTCGTTATCACGCTTGTTGAGGGCGTTAAGACCATCAACGAGCCGTGAGTTAATTACCTCAAGATTGCCTGGCTTAAAGGTGATGTAGTGTTTACCAGTATCTGCTTTTCGAGCCTCATAGCACTGAAGGCTTGATACGAAGCTCGCTACCGCTCCGAGCGTCTCACCTTTCTGCTTGTGGATCAGACCTTGGAGGGCAAAGAAACGTGGGCTCTCCTCCAGGCGCTCGCTGCAATCGAGACACTCAGCCGCCGCCTCAGCGTCTCCGAAGCGGAGGAAGAGGGCTGCGATGGAGTGGTACGAAGCCGCGGCGCTCTCCTGGCTGTATGAGAGCCAGTTGTGCTTCGGAAAGAGCTCCTCGATGTTGAACGCGTCAACAGTTACCTTCAATATACGAGCGCGAGCCGCATCCGAGAGCTTTGAGCTCGAAGTCAGGCTAGCCGACGTGATCGTAGCGTCAACCATCGTTGACTGACGAATCATGTCACCATCAGCTACTGAGCGAACGAGAGCTTGAGCGAGGCACTCAGCCACAGAGGTAGCGCCGTCATCGGCGACCGAGCTAAGCGCGAAGCGGCTCGTAGCCACCATCACGAGCGGCCATACATCACTCTTGCTGATCGAGGAGAGGATCTGGTCAGGGCCCATCTCTGGGATCATCGCCATACCACTCTCGGCGCGAGGAACGATTATGGAGTGCTCACGAATCTCGCGAGTGTCAAGTTCAGCGACGAGTCGAGCGAGGTCAGATGTCTCAATCGAAACGGCGGAGCTCATAACGATAATGCGCTTGCTGGCGGCCAGTGAGGCAGCTTTCACAAGTCCTTCAACCATCGTCGGAGCTTGTATCCAGATCCCGGTGGTGAACTCAGCAGGCTGAGAATCCTTGCTGATCACGATAATGTCGGTCGTCGAAGTAATATCGTTGAGAGTCTTTACTCTCTCAATGACGGCCAACTTTGATCCAGTATCATCGGTTACGATTGTACTAAACATAAAATACCCCAGAGAATTTGCCTCATCTCTAAAACCAGCTCGAAGACCCTTCATCAAGCCAGGCGCGATTATCGACCCCGCGCACAGCTGATGCCTTGCCTCGAAACGTACTTGGTATGATGCAGGGGTGCGTTTAAGGTTTTCACTATTTTTTAAAAGGAGCCTGAAAGCACTCCTTCAGAGAGATTGAATGGCTTCAAAAAGAGGTGACGAATGCCAGTCAAAACAGGCGGTTATTGCCTGGGTGGGTGGGCTATCTCCACGGCTACCTTGGACCCCTCTAATTTTAGATAGTTGAGTATTACCGGCGCCAGAATCATCCCAGGGATCCCAGCCAAGCGCTCACCGACAAGGAGGCTTATGAGGGTAAGCCACATCGGATTCTTAATCCTCCCCCCTATGATCTTGCTGTTCAAGAAGTACTCAAATTTGTGCAGGGTAATAAGGTAAGCGAGCGATAAGACTCCCATCTGAACAGACTGAGTCAGTCCGATTCCGAATATAATGGTGTTGCTAATCAGATTCCCCACGATCGGGAGCAGCCCACACAGAAAGGTAACCACGATAATGACGAAGGAGTAAGGCATCGGCATGCCAAAGAGCGAGAGGCTTAAAACGAACATCCCGGTGAAGAATGTATTTACCGCCGAGATGACTACCTGCGCCCCCATGACGGTATGAAAACTCTGAAAGAAATGACCGAAGCGGGCGGTGAGTTTTTGAGCGAATACAGAGTAGAGGTTGTTCCGAATGGTATAGGAATCGGTGCCTAAATCCACCCGACCGCTCGCGAAGATCCCGCAGGTAGCGACGAGCGCTATGATCACGTACACGAACTCTTTTGTGAAAAACTGGGCGAAACGGGCCAAAAAGTGGAGTTGAGAGTTCAATGATTGGAGAGCGTATGATTTGAGGCCTTCGGGATCATCAAAGGGGGCGTTGAATCCATACTGATCAGCGAAATTAACGATTGTGGGGATCGCCTTGCTCGCGGCTAAAGGGAGCGCTCTCACGGCTTCCCTCATAAAGTGAGCGAAAAGGTAGAAGAGAATAAAGACGAGCACGCCGAAAGCTAGGATAGCGAACGGTTTTCTGAGCTGTTTCCCTAAATAATGGAGAGTAAGGTAGCCGAAGAGTATCGTTATAAATGGCGTGCCGAGACCAAAGTAGATCACTCCACAAAGAATCACTAGAAACGCCGCGAATGAGAGTCGAGCCGCGGTCTGGTCGGTCACAGGGGTGGTGGTCAACATAACGATGTAATTAACGCCTCACTCGAAAGATGCCAGGGTACCGCCAAAAGTTCCTACGAGGTCGCATACCGACGCATATAAAGGGAGAGTGCCGATTTTATAGGCGGTGTCTTCCCGCTTCGCGATGGAGAGTGTAACGCATTGGGCGCCAAGACGCGACCGATCGCGCTCAATCGCCCATGCTGGGGGCGCGCCGATGGCTTGAGCGCAGTCTCGGTTTTATTTTAAACCAAGAGAGGTGTAGTTTTAGAACGCGCTTCCCACCGAGAAATGGAATTGTAAGTTTGACTCACCGCGCTGGCGGTCTAACGGGTGTCCCACATCAAACCCGATCGGGCCGATCGGAGAGAGGTATTGGAAGCCAGCGCCCGTGCCAGAGCGAATGTCACTGAGTTTCAAACTCTCGTGGCGGAGGAATACGTTTCCAAGATCCAGGAAGAGGTGAGTGCTCAGGGAATCGGTCACGAGGTACTGAAGTTGGTTTTTCTCGGAGAGCACGGTATCTCCTCCGATTACCGCCTCATCGCTTCCCCGTGGTCCGAGAGAGTTCTCTCTAAATCCGCGAACAGTTGTTCGGCCACCGAGGTAGAATCGTTGGGTGATCGGGATCTGATCGGTATCCCCAAAGGGCTGAGAGATTCCTCCGGTCACACCGAATCGAAGCGAGAGGCGGGGGGAGAGAGGCTCCAGTGGGAGTATTCCAGTGCCGCGAGCCAAGAGGCTTCCAAAGTTGGCCTCAGAGCCTATCCCCTCATATGAGAAGCGTGGTTCTAAGGTGACGGTGTAGCCAGACTGTGGTGTGAGAGGGTTGTCTCGCCGGTCAAGTTTCAAAACGCCCGATAGGAAGCTCAACCGAACGTTGCCCTGATCGAGGTCGGAGATAACTGCTCCGGGTGTCACGTCAACGAGGTTATCGAGAGTAAGCGAATGGCCTCCGGTGAAGGTGAGGCCGGAATCGAATTGACGGAATATATACGAGGCGAGGAGTAGTCGGTCGAGGTTAAACTCTTGCGTGGAGAGTTCCTGACGTTGGAAGCGTAGCTCCTCAGTCAGTGAATACTGTGAGTCGAGGAAAAACGGATCAACGTAGCGCAGATTCGCGAAACCCTGGCTGACCGCGTTTGAGCCGGAGGGATTGATAGTGCTCTGATCGAGGTAGGTATCGACTCGCATCGAGAGGGTGCGACCATCGGAGAATATAGATTTATCGACCGCCTCTCCAAAGAGGTGCAGTCCGAACTCTGAGTTCGCGCCTGTACCAACCTCTAGGGTCTCAAGGGCGCGCTCAATCAGCCGAACAGTGACCCCCTCGTTTGGTGAGTCAAAAGCGCCATCGGTAGGAACGACCTCAACGCGCGAGAAGAGTCCAGAGCGGAGCAGCTCCCGCTTGGTTTGATTAGCGTCCTCTATTCGATAGGGATTGCCCGCCTTGACCTTTAGGTATTTCTCGGCCACACCTTTGTCTATTCGGTCGAGACCATCGATCGTTACCTGAGAGATGATCGTTCGTGGCCCGGTTTCAACGAATAGCTCAACGGAGGTCCCATCATCCGATGGAGTGGTGATGATTGTAGGGAAGAGGAATCCCTCAGATTGGAGGCTCTCGACTAGCGCGCCGACATACTGGTTCACGTTAGGTAGTGAGACCGGTGTGTCAGGTGACTTCGGTTTGATCACATTTGTCGGGAAATTCTTTACCTCTATTTGTGAGATTCTCTCGGGGGCGCCTTGTTGGACGCGGTACGTTATATCGAGAGCTGTTCCCTTCTTAACCGGCTCTATCGTGTAGGAGACGGTTACGTCTGGGTATCCCTCTTGCTGGAATACTGATGTGAGGATCTCCCGCAACGTATCGAGCTCGGACGGAACGGCGAAGGTGGGAGAGAGGAGGGGGATCTGATCAGCGAAACCGAGATCCCTCATCGAGCTCTTGATCGCGCGCAGTGAGAGATCGTCGTTACCCTGTATGGTTAAAGCGCGCACCTTGGTTTGAGCTTCCTCGGCGATAACTATAGTATAGACGAGCCGCTTCGGGTCGCTTCTATCCTCGGAGTACGAAACTTGCGCGAAGAGATATCCCCGCGCTTGGTACATCTGTTCGATATTCTCGACCAGCAGCTTGACTGTGTTGTTTCCGAACGGCCTCTTTCGTGAGAAGAAATCGATGGATTCGAGAAATTGCTCGGCGGAGAAAACGGTATTGCCAGAAAACACAAAAGAGATCGGCTCTCGTATGTCGCCTCGTATGACGAGGTTCACGGTATGTGGCTTATCTCCCGACTCAAACGTTGGGGTGATCCTGGCGGCGATATACCCCTCGTTACGCAAGGCGAGGACGAGCTGACGTTCCACTTCGCGTAGGACTTCAGCTGTCGCGATATCGCCAACCTTCACCGTTCTGCTGATTCGTCCCTCTACCCTCTCGGGAAGCGGATCCCCCTCCGCGCGAATCGCGTTAATCACGAATCGAGGACCCTCAGAGATTGTGACCAGGAGCTCTTTGCAAAACTGCTCAGTGCGTTGGCACGTCAGCTCCGCGGAGCCTGACATAAACCCTTGGCTTTTTAGGTAGGCGCCGATATCACGCTGTATCATCGCGAGGCTCTCAGGATCGTTTTGAATCTTTGACTCCTTCCCGATGCGCGCCGCTATTAAGATTTCGTCCTCATCGCACTCGCGCTCGCCCTCAACAGTGATGTCAACAAGAGCTTGTTGCTCCGAGAGGATCGTGTAGGTGAGATCGGAGCTAAAGATGGTGTTTTCTTGGGTACTGACGTTTTGAATAAATCCGTTGATGTCGAGCGATGGAGTGAGATTATATACGACCCCCGCCTTTGAGTTGCTGACCGAGCTAAAGAGGCTGTTTCCGACCAACGCGAAGCGGGGAGTGAAGTTCTTCTTTCCAACCACAGCGGGCTCCACAAGACCGGTGTATTGGTTGTAGGTGGGCTCAAACGAGAGAGTGTCGAACTTGGTGAGATTGCGAAAAAACGCCTCAAAGCTGCTGAAAGACTCCTGAGAGAGGAAGAAGCGCTTGTCCTCCCCGAATTGGGTTCCAACCCGATTAGCCATCGTTCTCCCAGTAAGTGAACGGGAAGATGTTATGAGGTAGAGGAGCTCCTCCTGAGAGAGTCCGCGATCTGATGAGAGGGAGATGCGTGGCGAGGTAAGGGGGCCAGAGGCCTCAAGGATAACCAACACGCTCTCCCCCGTGGGGGCTCGCAAAACTCCCTCGCTCGCTATCTCAATATTCGGAGTGAGGGAGCCTGGTTTAAACGAGAGGCTACCGTTCGTCACATCGAAACGGTTGCCTTTCAAGCCCACCCAACCGCTCAATAGTTGCATCGAGCCACTCATCGCTGGGTCTGAGGTAGTACCCGCCGCGGTTATATCGGCGCTAAGCTCAGCGCTGAAGAACGGCGTCAGAACAAAGATGTTTCGAGGCGCCACTACCTTGACGTCGAGGTCAAGGGCAACCGTCTTCTTACTTACGTGGGGTTGAATACGGGTCGGAAGGAAGTAACCCTTGATAGTTTGAACGAGGATACGATTGAGGTTGAAGTCCTTTGAGATCTCCGCGAAGTCGACCGAGATGTTTCCGGAAAGGGATTGGTGTCTCTCCCTATTCGTGCCAAGAGCGAGCTGTCCTGAGAACGTTATCGAGGCGTCTGACATCGGCTCAACTGTTACCTCTTTCAGATCCGCGGTAAGCCTTGAGTTCGGCCAGTCAAACGGAAGGAGCGAGCCTTTCATATCAAAGGAGCCGTTGTTGATTGATCCAGTGAGCGAGTCAACACGCACGGTGTCGTCAGAGAGTGTGAATTTTCCAGAGACGTCCTGGGCCCCTATGTCTGGTGAGGCAACGGCGAGTTCGCCACCCGTTAACGTAGCCGAGCCAGAGAATAATGGAAGCGAGAGGGGCCCTTTAAGAGAAACTTTTGTTGAGAGTAAGCCCCGCAAATTATCCACTGAGGGAAGAAGGGGAAGAAGTGAGCTGAGGTGAAGGTCTCCGGAGAGAGAGAGGTCGATCCCTGGCTCAAAACCGAGGGAGCCATTCAATTCCATGGAGGTATCGCCACTGGCGATCTTGGTTCCTTTAAATTTGAGCGCTCCGGCTGAGATCGGAATAGTTGAGTTTTTTGGGAGCCTCAGCACGTACGGCTCACATCCAAGGTGAAAGTCTCCGAGAGAGAGCCCACCGTTTCCGGCCAGTGGGGCTGACATCGCGAAGGAGTAGTCGAGCGAGGCGTCAACCGAGCCGCATTCCCCCTCCGAGGTGAATTGCGAGAGTGGGACGGAGGGGAGCGCGACGGTGAGCTTACCAGTAAAAGTTTTTGCCAGATCGATCTTAAGGTGCGCTGATCCCTTGTGCGCGGAGGTCGGTAAGTTGATGGAGAGGGTGCCATCTTTGAGGGTTGTTTTACCGCTCATCGAGAGGCCCGAGGGGATGTGAGGGAGCGAGATTGAAGTCGCGCCCTCTCCACTCAGTCGGGCTAGGTCAAGGGGGCCAGAGAGAGGGATCGCGCCGGATATCGCTATCGGACTAATTCGCGATGGATCTGGGGGTGTGGTGAGGGGATGACGATACTCAACCAGCGAGAGCTTCCCACCCTTCAGAACCGGCTCGCTTCCCTCAGTCGTAATAGTTCCCTCCCAGTGAAACGAGCCAAACCGTGAATCGGTCGTATCGGCCTCCACGTCGATGGAGTTGGGGCTCAATCCGATAGCGAGTTTGGCGGGGCCGAGTGATGTGCCCTGCACTTGAAGGTCGGCGGCAACTACGGCAAAGCTCGTTGTCGTGCCTCTTGGTGTGGTTTTAATCCCGATCTTTCCCGTGGCGTTCCAAACCGAAAAGGGTCCATAGGAGAAAGAGGGGAGTGATATATTGAATCCAGCGGAGAGCCCGTCATCAGAGAAGAGAAGTGGTTGCGTCCCAATGAGTGTTGAGTCCCTACCTTCCCCGGAGATATTTGAGAGGGAGACTATGGGGTCTCCATGATTTACGTCGACAACGAGGTCGCCACGAACGGAGGAGAGCTGAATTGGTGACGCGTGGGGGAAAGCTAAGGTGAGCGGCGTGTTGGGCGCGTTCGAGAGAGAGCCGGCGATTACGGGGCTACCGAGTGAGCCACGCACGCTACCCTGGCCAGCCATGAGACCTTGGAGCCACTCCGGTAGTCCGATGTACTGCGTGTGGAGCTGGTAGTTTGCGCTGCCGGTCAGTTGGTCGTTGTTGGTCGTATCAGCATACCCCTTGAGATCGAATGAGGAGAGGTCCTGACCTAACGTGAGGGAGTTGAAAACGGTGCGGCCATCCTCGATTACGATTGAGCCACTGAGTTTTCCTAGTGGCAGGTCTGAGTGCTGCGTTTTTTCAGGATTGAGGAAGGACCGATAGCGGAGATCAGGTAGAGAGGGTAGGAGCACAAACTGATCGTTAATTCTCTTGACGAAAAGGGCGAGGTCGGACCCCACGAGCTCTGTCTCCCCAAAAGATTCTCGGAGCGAGGTCGTGCGAATCTCAAGGGTATTGAGAATAGCTCGCCATCGATCGGCCGTCTGTCGCTCTGGAGGAAGAGGAGCCGTGATCTGATTGATGAATCGGAAGGTAACGGAGTCGGGACCCACGCCATCGGCGACACCTTGAGAGAGCACAAGCTTTTCAAGGTAAACTTTTTTACTTAGGATCTCCTTAATGCTGAAATGAGCGGTTATCTCATCGAATGAGAGGCGCGGCACTCCCCGCTCGTTGAGGGCAACCTTTGTGGCTCGACCTGAAAGTGTGAGGAACGAAATTGAGAGGGAGTCGTACGTTAGTGAGCACTCTTTGCATGACGCGATAACCTCGTCATTCAGTGAGCCCACGATCTCTTTAATGAGGTATCGCTTGCCAACGACCACCCCCGAGCCGGCGATGAGGCCAAATACGAGCCCAAAGAGGGCCAACATATTCCCGGAGAAGCGCTTCATTAAGCTCTCTTGTTGCTACGACCTTCCCCCAATCACTTGAAGTTCCCCACGGCCATCGGTGGTTGTGGCCCCATCCCCCTCCCATCAAGCGGGGGACGTCATGCGGCTGAGGGGGAGCCAGCCATTGGAGACAAACCCTTGAGGTGGTTTTACTACCTCTTCGGGCAAACTGGAACCCTTCAGGATCGCCCACATACCGGATAACACCGAAAAAAAGATACTCACGTGGCCTCAGAAAGGGGCTAGCTCGTGCCCAACAAGAATAGGGCCGGCTCCTTTGGTAGGGAACATGGATTGATCCTCCACTCCCCAATCGATCGGACCTGGATTGACTCGCTCCGAGTGGTCAGGGCTGACGCGACGCAGAGGCGTGTTTCAGATCGACACACACCAACAAGATCATCAAAGAGCTTCTGATTCCGGTACGGCGTGTCCATGAGAATCTGGGTCTCGTTGTTTGCGTAAAGGTCTCGTTCAAGGGTCCGCAACGTATCCTTGCGCGCCTCTCCGTCGATCGGCGCGTACCCCACGAACCGCCACCGTTGACCGTTGAAACCGGAGGCCATAAGAGCGAGGGTCATCGAGCATGGACCCACGAGTGGGCGCACGCGGGCGCCAAGAACGTGAGCCCGAGCGACGAGATCCGCTCCTGGATCGGCGATACCTGGACATCCCGCCTCAGAGATAACGCCCACACTTATACCGGCCTCAAGGGGCGCCGCGAGAGGAGGGATCTCCTCCTTTTTGGTATGCTCATTGAGAGTGAGGAACGAGAGTTCTCGGATAACTTTTTCTGGGCACAGTTGTTTGATGAATCGGCGCGCGTTCCTCTCATCCTCAACGGCGAAATGGGTAAGGCCTGAGACGATGGAGGCGATGAGAGGGGGTAGTGATGAGTCTACGGAAGTTTCCCCTAGGAGATTCGGAATGAGGTAAAGATCTCCGAGGGTGGCTTTCTTATCGACGATCATCGCCGCTTCCGTTCACTTACGCTCTGACAGCTACATCAGCCGTGTGCTTCCACGCGTGATAAGAGCTTCTGACGAAGGGACCAGACTCAACAAACTTAAATCCGCGCTTCATCCCCTCCTCTTCATAGTCTTTAAACTCATCAGGAGTGATAAAGGCGCGTACCGGTAGTTGTTTCTGAGTTGGCCTGAGGTACTGTCCGATCGTCATCACGTCGATGTCGATTGCGCGCAGATCGTCCATGACAGCGAGGACCTCGTCTCGGGTCTCACCTAAGCCAACCATGATTCCGGTTTTGGTAACCACGGAGGGGTCGATCTCCTTTGCCCAGCGGTGAATGGAGAGAGACCGTATGTATCCGGCGCCTGGCCGCACCTTCTTGTAGAGGCGGGGGATCGTCTCAATGTTGTGGTTCAGAACGTCGATTCGCGCGCTCAAGATGGTCTCAAGATCCTCTCTGCTCCCCTTCAGGTCAGGAATCAATAGTTCGACCTTGCACCCCGGGGCGTGGGTTCTCACCGCGCGCACGGTTTTTAGGAAATGTTGGGCCCCGTTGTCGTTCACATCGTCGCGGTCCACAGAGGTAATAACCGCGTGTTTGAGCCCCAGCTCTTTCACAGCGATTCCAACACGCTCTGGCTCGAAGGGATCGAGCGGTTGGAGGGTCTCCGAAGAGCCCTTTTTTACTGAGCAGAAGTGACACTTTCTTGTGCACAACTCGCCCATGATCATGAAGGTCGCTGTGTGGTGTGACCAGCACTCACCGATATTCGGGCATTGAGCTTCTTCGCAGACGGTATGGAGCTTTAAGGTTTTAACGATCTTTCGCGTCTCAAGGTACTCTGGCGAACCAGGCGCGCGGACTTTAAGCCATGAAGGCTTCACCAAAGTTTGCGCGTTTCTCGGGACTTCAACCGCCATACTTGATTCCCACTTTGTCCTCTAGACCGTTTCGCCCTCTAGACGGTTTCGTCCTCTAGACCGTTTGTTGAGCTAATTCATCAAAAGGGCAGGTGTCTCAAGCGCTTCTTTAAAGTGCTTGAGGAAGGTCGCCGACATCACCCCATCAATGATGCGGTGGTCGACCGACACCGTCGCTTTCATGATTGAACCGACCACGATCTGATTGTTGTGTACTATCGGTTGCTTCTGAACGGCGCTAACCGCCAATATACCGCCCTGTCCTGGGTTGATGATCGCCGTGAAATTCTCGACGTCAAACATTCCCATATTCGAGATGCTGAAGGTGCCGCCGGAGAGATCCGCTGAGCTCGGTCGCCCCGCGCGAGCTCTCTCAACCGCGGCACGGGCCTCGAAGACCACGTCTCGAAGGCTCATCGTGTCGACCTCTTTTAGGACAGGGATAAGAAGTCCGTCCGGGATCGATGTGATGATACCGATATTGATCTGAGAGGGTTGAAAGAGCTGCCCCTCCTTCATCGCCGCGTTTACCCGAGGCTCGTGCTTGAGGCCATACGCGACCGCCTTAATAACGAGGTGGTTTACGCTGATACCTTGGTATTCTGGGCGCCCCTTGAGGATCTCACGAAGGCGCAAGCTCTCGCCCATATTGATCGATGTTGTGCAGTAGAAGTGAGGCGATGTGTTCACACTCTCTTGCATGCGACGAGCGATAGTTTCGCGCATCTTTGATAACGGGGTATAGGTGCCGGCACCCTGAACCTGTCCAGCCGGGCTCGGTTTCGCGACGGGCGCGGCGTACGATTGAGGCGCGGCTACGGTCTGGTAGGCAGGAGCCGCTGAACCGGCCGCCGCTTCGACATCACGCCGGATAATACGCCCGTTTGGTCCAGAGCCTTGGACCGAGGAGAGATTTACCTGGAGTTGCTCAGCGACCCGTTTAGCTAGGGGGCTCGCCTTTACTCGCTCTGAGCTCGAAACAACGCTCAGCGTCGCGGCTTGTGGGGGTGTCGCTACGTACGCTGGGGGAGGAGTCGTCATCGGAGCGGCCGGAGGAGGGGTGGGTGCTATCGCTTGGGGAGGTGGGGTCGTCGCTGAGGACGCGGACCCAGCCGAAACCGCTTCGCCAGCGGCACCTAACACGGCTATTACCTCGCCGACCTTCGCGGATGAGGACGCTGGAACGAGGATCTTAAGTAGGGTTCCGTTGAAGAACGACTCGATCTCAAGGTTCGCTTTGTCGGTCTCAACCTCGGCCAGGATGTCTCCTCGATTGACCTGCTCGCCCTCCTTCTTTTTCCAGGCGAGAATCTTGCCAGCGCTCATCGTGTCGCTCAGTTGAGGCATTTTTACATCGGTTGCCATTGGGAGTCCCTTTTTCAGTACAACGTAACGGTGAACCCCAAATTTATAGTCCAATTTCAGGCATTTGTACAAACCGGTCCGGTAAGTTGTTAAGTTCACAAGAGGGGGATGAATCCACCCCCAGGGGGGTGTGGGGAACCGAGGGGCTACCGGGGGTTAGGGGGTGAGGTACCGTCGGGACCCGTCCCTCTATCACCCTGTTCCGCGCGCTGGGAGTCAGCGTCTTGGGTTTGGAGAGGGGTAATTCCATTTACCCACGCGTAATAGGCGTATCTAAGGTGCTCGCTACAGTTAAGGCAGCTTCCAAGATCTCGGAACACGATCGGAACGGGGTGCTTGCAGCGAGGGCACATGCTGATAAAGAACGAGCGTTCAGGGCGGAGCATCGCCAAAAAGAGGGCGCTGACCGCGATAAAAAGAAGGCGTTCCACCTCTTGGCCAGCGGGGATCTCGGCGAAGGCACCGCACGTGCTGATGAGGCGCGCGAAGAGAAGTGGAAGGATTGAGAAAACGAGCACCTGTTGCTCCCACCGCTGCACTTTCGCCCACGGGTTTGTCTCAAAGAGCTCGCGATCATTCGAGGACTGCTTCTTGATTTGGACCAGGTATTTCAGCCCCCCGGCGAGAGCGATGGTCAGCATCGTCGCCGATATGAAGATGGGAAGTCGGATCAAAAGGAGGGCCTTAACTACTATTATGGCGAATACCCCCACACCTAAGAGTAAAGGGAGGAGTTGAGAATTGCCCTCAAGATTGCGCGCGTGGAGGTGTCTCAGTTTCGACAGAACCGTGTGAAGTCTCTGTTGCGCCAGAAATGGTAGGCATGCGAGCGCGAACAAAGTGGCGACAAGAAGCGCCTCCTCCCTCGGTATTCGCGGGGTCACTAGGAGTGAGATAATCGGGTCGACGAGGATTGAGGCGAAGAGAGTCTGCCACACCAGGGTGGCTTGTGTGTGAGGGCCCCGGCGTACGCGTCCAGAAGATCGATTTGATTTTGTATCGTTTGGTAGTACGCTCACGACAACACTCAGTATTCGAGACTCCCGAAGAGGAAAGCGCGTGGCAAAAGCAGGTGATCCATACCTTACCGTGACCGAAGCGACGCGTCAGATTAACGATACCTTTGAAGCGCAGTTTCCGCAGCTTCTTTTTCATGGGGAGATCTCGCAGATCACCTTCCCGCAGAGTGGGCATATCTACTTCACTGTTAAGGATCAGGGCGCGCAGCTCTCATGCGCTATGTGGGCAGGTGTGGCGCGAACGTTGGCCTTTAAGCCGGCTCAGGGGATGGCGGTTAGAGTTCACGGTCGTCCAAACGTCTATGCTCAGACGGGGCGGTTCCAGATCGTCGTTCACCGAATGCTTGAGGATGGCGAGGGGGAGCTTCAGAGGAAGTTTTTGCAGCTGAAAGCGAGGCTTGAGCGGGAGGGGTTCTTCGCTCCGGAGCGAAAGCGACCACTTCCCTTCCTTCCACGAGCGGTAGGGCTCGTTACGTCGCGGAGTGGGGCGGTGCTTCACGACATGATGGTTAAGTTGAGAGAGCGATTCCCCTCCATGGTTGTGTACCTCGCGGAGACGCGCGTGCAGGGTGATGGAGCGGCGGGAGAGATCGCCACCGCGATTAGAAAACTCGATGAATCGCGATTGGTGGATGTAATCATCGTGGCGCGAGGAGGGGGCTCACTAGAGGACCTGTGGGCTTTTAATGAGGAGGAGGTTGTAAAAGCCGTGTTCGCCTCCTCGGTTCCGGTTGTTTCGGGTGTGGGACACGAGACCGATACGACGCTTTGCGATCTCGCCGCCGACGTGAGAGCTCCAACGCCGACCGCGGCCGCTGAGATGGTGGTGCCGAAGGTCTCTGATCTCTTGGTCCGTATTGGTGAGCTTGAGAGGCGGCTTAATGATTACGATCGGTGGTTTCAGCCGATCGTGCAGAGGATCGATGATCTGACGCAACGGCTTGACGGGCGATCCGCGGCGCTCGTCTCAGAAGCGGCGCTTCGAATCAAAGCCGCCGAGGCTAAGCTCTCAAGCATTCGGCCGGATAAAGTGTTAGCGCTCCTTCTGGGGAGGGTTGAGTTATTCCACGGACGTCTCTCCAGGGTCGGGTCAGCGCAGGTGACACGTCTCGGAGATGTTGTTAATGATTTCAGCGGGCGCCTGCGACGGGCTATACCAATCGAGAGGATTGAGAGCCACCGGACCTCACTTGAGTCGCTCATGGGGCGACTCACTGTAGGTATCGAGCGGGGGCTGGAGGACGCTCGGGGTGGTGTGGTTGGATTGGGTCTCCGTTTAGAGTCGATTAATCCTCAGAGGGTCCTTGAGCGTGGTTACAGTATCGTAACGGTCGGTGGAAAGAACGTGCGCTCAGTGGGAGATGTAAAAGAGGGAGACGCGGTGGAGATATCAGTGACAGATGGTTTAGTATTGGGAGCGGTTACGGGTCGCTTAAAGGGGAGAACATGGCGAAGTCAGTAGATTCAAAAGGTGGTGTCACGCTTGAGGGGCTCTTAAGTGGAGCGGTGAGTGAGGCGCAGGTTGATGCCCTAAGCTTTGAGGAGGCGCTCAAGCTTCTTGAGGAGGTTGTCGTTTCAGTTGAGAGTGGGAGCCTCCCTCTCGATCGCGCGATCGGTTCGTACGAGAAGGGCACCTCTCTCATCAAACACCTCAGAAAGCTTCTAACGAAAGCCGAGGAGAAGCTGAGGATCCTGAATCAGGGGTAGATGGGAGGTCAAAGCAGGATCGAGGCGCTCCGAGGGATGATACCCTTGGCGGGATACCCGCGAGCCGGCGGGATACCTGCGAGCGACAGTGCTTAGAGGGAGAAACTACAAGGCCCGAGCCGGATTCGAACCGGCGAATGACGGTTTTGCAAACCGTTGCCTTAGCCAACTTGGCGATCGGGCCAGACGAATTCTGGAGCGTCGGTTGTAGCGTGAGGGGCGTAAAATATCAACACGGGATGGGAGTTGAATGCGAGAATGGAGCGCAAAGGGGGCTTTTAACTCTTTCTATTCTAGCTAGTTAGGCATGGTGACCTTAAGGTCGCGCAAAAGAGCCGCAATTCGTAAAACTTTTCCTCCAATTGGTCGAGGAAAACCTTGTCACAATACTAATTCCTTTCTGCAGGGGTGGTCCTGGATAGCCAGGGCCACCCTTTTTTATTTTTTGCCACCTCTCTCCTCTAAGCGCCCTTTATCTGCCTCGATCAATTGTGTAACATCGCGACCGTAAACGATTTTTAATTCGGGTCTGCAGAGATGGCTTACGTTGTTACCGCAAATTGTTTGGGCACCAAGGATCGTTCGTGTGTTGAGGTTTGCCCAGTAGATTGTTTTTACAACATCAAAAAGCAAAAATATAACGACCAGTTTGGACGCGCGGCTAAGGGTGAGGATGTCGGGATGCTGATGATCAACCCAGACGAGTGCATCCATTGCGGCGCTTGCGAGACGGAGTGTCCCGTTGAGGCGATCTACGAGGATTCCGGGGTCCCGGACAATTTTAAAGATTTCGTGGCCATCAACGCTGAGGAGACAACATCTCTAAGCGAGCAGGACCTTGACGCGTGTCGTTGTACATCAAAATAGGCCGCCGTCTTTATCGATCCCCTTCTCGGGAGATTGCCGGAAAAACCAAAAGAGGAGGCGGCTTGCTCCTAAGGGCTCAACTTGTGGTTGTGCCTCGTGGCGCTCCGTGGCACTTTTAAGGAAGAGTGGTTACAAAGCCGTAGCCAAAAACTCCCCTAGCTCGACATGAAAAGCCCTCTTCTCGCGACACTTTTTTCGGTCTCATTAACGCTTGTGACGAGCGGTGTGGCTTATGGCAGCCCCGGATTCGGTTCGACTTTGGAGCTTAGATCAAACGCTCGGGAGAGTAGGGGGGAGGGACCGTTCAGAGTTCCCTCCCAACTTCGTGGGCGAGTTGATTTCTGGAAAGACATCTTCTCCAAGTACGGTAGGCGGCAGGTAGTTATTCATCACCGTGAGTTTCCTCAAGTCGTCTTCGGCGTACTCGATTTCTCAGCTGAAGCTGAGAGTATGAGTGAGATCGAGCTTGAGCGGCACAAGGATCGGGTCGAGCGTGAGACGCTCGCCTCTATGCGTCAGCAGATAAAAGCCCTCGTGGCGGGAGGTGAGGCAGAGACCCCATTCCAGAAAAGCTTCGTTGAAAAAATGGAGGTGGTGCCTGAGGAGTCTCGCTCGTACGCTCGAGTCCTTGATGAGGATCTGATCCGGACCCAGAGTGGAATTCGTGAGCGCTACGCGGAAGCGATCAGTAGGGCGTGGCGATACCTCCCGGTAATGGAGGAGATATTCGCCTCAGAGTACGGTCTCCCGCGTGAGCTTACTCGACTGCCCTTTATTGAATCGTCGTTCGACTATACTGCGTACAGCAGCGTTGGCGCCGCGGGTATTTGGCAGTTCATGCCCCGTACGGCTCGGTCACATCGCATGCTCGTTGGTAGACATGTCGATGAGCGACGAGATCCAGTCAAAGCGACACGAGCCGCGGCCGAATATCTCCGATTGGCGTACCAGGAGTTAGGCTCGTGGCCATTAGCGATAACGTCCTATAACCATGGTGTTGGTGGTGTTCGTTCTAAGGTACGGCAGGCTGGGACAGCGAATATCGCCGAGATAATTGAACACCCATCGAAGCGGTTCCTTGGGTTCGCCTCAACGAATTTCTATCCTGAGTTCCTCGCGGCGGTTGAGATCTTTGAGGACCATGAGACCTACTTCCCTGAAGTCGCCGTTCAACCCCCTTTGAGAGTGGTCGCGTATCCAGTGAAGACTCCGATGTCAACCGACTACGCGGCGCGGCAGTTGGGAGTATCTCTTGAGAGTCTGAAGGAGGCTAACTACGCTCTTCTCGATCCGGTGTGGAGGGGCAGCGCTAGAATACCGGCGGGGTATATCCTTCAGGTTCCCGTCCAGTACTCTGATAAGACCTCAGGGTTGAGAACTCCCGAGCCGATTCGCTCTCGAATCGTGCCGATATCTGAGGCGAGGCACGATGGAGTCATGTATCGGGTGAGTCGAGGGGATACCCTTGATAAGATAGCCGTTCGGTACAACACCACGCCGTCACACCTGATTCAGACGAACAGATTAAGTTCGCGCGCGGTCTCACCGGGACAGGTGTTGTGGGTTCCCGCGGCCAGGAGTGGGGATGGTGGTGAGCGGCGGGTCGCGAGCCTCGACGCGAACCCGGAGATCATGGTCCAGGCGGTTGAGAATCCGGCGCCCGTTCGCTCTTTAGGAAAGGGTTCCGCTACCAAAAAGACCACACCGAGTGGGCGAGGATCCTCATCGGGCCATCAGAGATACAAGGTAAAAAGGGGCGATAATCTCCTCTCTATCGCTCACCGCTATAAATGCTCCGTCGGAGAGCTTAAGCGCCTGAACAATATTCGGGGGGAGCATCTTCAGGCTGGGCAGCTCCTTCGATTGCCGGAGTAAGCGCGCTCCGCGAGCCCAAGGTTGCGGTGTCTGTAATCACAGATCCGGCGATCTAGATCCTCCGGTGTACCAGACCGGATCGGCTACCGAGGGGAAATTTGGGAATGTTGCGATTCCGTATCCCCATAGTTTGTATCCACCTTCTATGCCGAAGCCCGCTAACGTGTTTGCGCGCTAGGCTTTCTATCTACCAGATCTTTGCGATCTCCGGTTCGCGGGAGATACGTGTATTTCCCTGGTTCTTGGACCCCGCGAAGCGGGGGTGGAGTTAGGGTCTTTGAGATTTTTTTGATTGGTTGCACGGTAATGGCACCTTACTATGGAATTACCCCGGGAATTTGAAGGTGCCTAGTTTTAGGTTTCTCACCGGGGGATGTTTCCTCCAGGGGCAGGGAGACCTGTATCGCCTGAATCTCTTGAGTCCACGGATTCGGGAGAGTGAGCAACCTGGCGTGGAGACAGAAATTCTTGCCCAGGCTTAAGAGGGGGAATCTTTGACGCGTCTGTGCTGACGTTTAGCTTGGCGCCAAAAGCCCGCTCGAATGAAATTCAGTTGTGGAGACCGCAGATGTGGTAGCTCAACGGTGGGGATCTAAAGAGTCCTAGGCAAAGTGGTCCGCGCTGTTGGCGGCGCGCTCAACTTCAATAGTAATGGGTTGAACGTGAACGACATCGACGATGACAACAGCAATAGTATCCAGCCCGCGAACGCAGAGCTCTCCAGCTTTGCGTTCCTGAGTGCTGATGACGCACATATGAAGCTCGGTCCAGTCGTTGGTCCACGAATCCTTCGCGCTTGTGAGGGATTGAGGACCGGGCAAGCGATCTATTGGGAAGATAAATGAGTTGGTTAATCTGGCAACCAAGAGCGGCTGTTAGTGTGCTGCCGTTCTCAGTTCCCTCTTTATCCAATCTCCTTCAACACCCCTTCTAACGGAATTAGCTCGCATTCTGCGCCACCTAGGGTCACAGTGCCGCGGTGGACCAGGATCTTGCGCTGTGCGCCGATGGCTGTGCCCAATGAGATTAGGTGCTTGGTGTGCTCGCGAGTTGGTTCTGAGGTGAGCTTGATCTCAAACGCCCAGATCTCCCCACGGTACTGTATAACGAGATCGATCTCCGCGTCCCCTGTTCGGATGAAATGCGGATGTGGCGTGCCTTTCGAGGTGTCGAGAGTTGCAAGGATCTGCTCGATGACGAAGCCCTCCCAACTTGCCCCGACCCACGGCTGCGCCAGCAGGTGTTCGAGGCTCTGCACCCCCAGAAGCGCGTGCAAAAGGCCGCTATCGCGCAGGTAGACCCTCGGGTGTTTGACAACCCGCTTCTTGAGGTTCGTTTCAAAAGGAGTGATGGCGCGCGTGAGAAAGGTGCCGTGAAAATATTCAAGGTATGAGTTGACGGTCTGGTAATTAATGCCGAGCGCGCCACCGAGCTTTGAGGCGTTCCACTCCTGGGCATGCAGTGCAGCTATCATCTTCAGCATCCGCTCGGTCAGGAGGGGTTTCGCCGGGAGTCCTAGATTTGGAAGGTCTCTTTGGATAAGTAGTTGGAGGTAGCTCTGCTGCCACACCGGATACCTCGTGGCATCGAGGATTCCCCCTTCCGGAAAGCCACCGTAGAGCCAGAGATCGTCGAGACGGTTTGAAGAGAGCTCTGAGAGGCTTAGCGGCGCCAGTTCAATCACTGCAGCTCGACCGGCGAGGGACTCTGATACTTCATGCATCAGCGATGGCGCAATTGAGCCAAGGATTAGGAAACGCCCAGCGACGTTTCGACGGCTGTCAATCGCCGCACGGATACGAGGGAAGAGTTCGGGGAATGCTTGGGCTTCGTCGAGAACGACCAGCTCGTTCTCGGAGCAGATCCGCGGCCAATCGAGGTCGATGCGTAGCTGGTCGCTCTCAATCTCAAGGTCGTAGTAGTGCTGGGCAAGCGACCTCGCCAAGGTTGTCTTGCCGCACTGCCGCGGTCCAACAAGAACGGTCGCAGGAAAGCTTGTAAGCACTTGAAGTATATGGTTTTTTTCTTTTCTGGCGAGCACAGTATTCAAAATACAAAACAATTTGTATTTTGCATAGATGATTCTGCGTGGCTGTTAGCATTAGCCGTCCCTGCTCCTCAGTCCCAGTCGCTACTTGCACTAGACAGGTGCTGGAAAAGTATTTCTGACTCACGGCTACACAGCACAGTTTGCTAGGGGGCTCTCAGAGTCTAATCATGGGGTGGAAACAAAAGAGCTAAGATCGCAGTACGCCGATGACCTTGAAGAATAGAGCTACTGCTGGAGCCGTTTTAAGTTCAATACTTATAGAGGTAATTGATTGACCGCAAATACATGCCGTATGCCGACACCTTTCTCACAGCTCTACTACGCTTTAGGAGATACTCAGCGCGCTGAGGCAAGGGTAGATCTTATAGCAGCCTACCCGGCAACTGCTACGGGCGACTAGTTTGGCTGGGCCGTACATCTCTTAATAGGGGGTACCTGCAAGGCGGGTATCCGAACCTCGCAGTTACGCGAATGGGCAGCCGAGATGGCGCAGATTCCACTTTGGCTACTTCCGGTTCTTGGACCCCGCGAAGCGGGGTTGGATTTAGAAGTGGTTTCAAAAATATCTTCTGCTGCGGTTGACGATATGCGGGCTGCGACCTCGTCAAACTTCGCCAAAAAATCCTCAGTGTATCTCAGCGGATACACCTGCGGTTTTTTCGCTCGTTTTCCTTGTCTCGCCTCGCATCTCGTCAACCTCGCTACGAACCTATTTTTGAAAGCACTTCTAGGGTCTTTGCGATTTTTTGTAGCGGAATAACTGTCTTAAGCTACCAGTGTAGTCAGCCGATTTCTCTGTAGGGGGTGTACTTCTCCCCAGTGGGACTGCTTCTCTCGCCTCTATCAGCAACTCACCCATCCTTTCCCCGCAAAGCTCCTCATGGAGAGGGAGATGAAATACCACCATCACAGGAGCGGGTTTTTCTCTTTTTGGG